>WLWI01003607.1_pt1 | contig 13246 bp, 13 predicted proteins | sample 6701501 | NCBI WGS metagenome assembly WLWI01 (sample SAMN12718690, study PRJNA515312) | sponge metagenome | isolation source: marine sponge | host: Mycale hentscheli | place: New Zealand: South Island, Marlborough, Capsize Point | collected 2014-11-01
CTTGTTCTCTTGTTCTCTTGCTTGCTATCCTTACATTTGTGCCTTGTTGATATTTACATTGTGGGCTAGCCAAAGCAGGAGACCTGGTGGCAGATTTATACAGTTGGCTAGGCTTGTGGGGTTAACTCTGTACTAAAGCCCTACATGCAACAAATATTGCCAACAGTGGCAATGCTTATACTTAAGCACTTATACACTAATTATGTAACCGTACTTGTAGTACTTGACTCAAGTGCTTGCACCCACATCCACTTAACTTCCTACAAATAGTTACTAACAATCAAGTAAATAAAATTCTGTACAACGTATCTTCACAAGCAAATAGAGAATTAGTCAAATGAAAGCAATCATCACTCACCTTATTCAATGTGTTCTGCACATGCTCGTGATCTGGTGTGGCCAGAAGTAGAGCATCAGCAGAATCCTTGAGGAGGGGGATAACGGACACCATGATCAAGATGGCTATGAACAAGGAGCAGATAGGATCTGCCACAAGCCAGCCAAACTGCTGGATGAGTAGAGACGACAGAATCACACTCACACTGCCCATGGTGTCTGCCAATACATGAAGGAACATCCCCCTCATATTAGCATTGCCTGAGTGGGTGTGGCCTCCATGGGAGTGGCCATGGCCTCCATGGGAATGAGCATGTCCACTAAAGGCCATCAGTCCTATCAAGTTCACCACGAAACCAGCTACAGAGACAAACAGCAGTCTCTCGGAGCTGATGTCTGGAGGCTCCACAATTCGGTGCAAGGCCTCTATGAACACAAAGACAGCGACCACCACGAGGAAGAGGCAGTTCACAAACCCACTCAAGACCTCCACACGGCCATAACCGTACGAGTAGACACGTGTGGGCTTCCATCGGCTCATCAGGGATGCATAGAGTCCCATCATCAGAGCTGTGCAATCAAAGAGCATGTGGAAGCCGTCAGAGATGAGGCCGAGGCTGTTGGTCCACATGCCATACGTCAGTTCAATGAAAGTGAACACCTACAATAGAAAGCAGGAATAATCACGTAACAGCAAGTGAGACAGTATTAGGGAATTGGGCATATGCTATACATTTATATGTGGTATGTCCGTCCCTTAAACGTACGCGTGGGTGTCATTTTTTCTCTTAAAAATACAGCCTTTTAAGCTTATTGCCAGTTCCCACAGCAATCCTTAAAGTTAGGCTCCCAACTATGCTACAATACACTACTTTAGAAAAGCTTGTCCTTTCATGTCACACTGCAATTGGTCTACGATGGCAGTGAAAACCCTTTACCACATGTAAATTAAAAACTGCCATTTTAGCAGCTGAGTGCTTGTTGTCAAGAGCCACTGGTAATTCAGATAGTCAGAATAGTATAAATTAAATACTACAGATGCTATTATTAATCATTACGCAGGAAATTGATGCAAGTAAGTAATTTTGCAATTACAAAAACTGTGGCCAATCCTTTGTTGTCAAGAGTTACTGGTAATTTAGATTGTCAGAATGGCTTAAAAGTAGATACTACAGAAGCTACTAAGTGTAACCTAACTAGGCAGGCTCGCTTGCCATTATGGTGTCCTTAAATTGATCACACACACTTCTGACTTGACTGCTATGTGGTTGTCTTACGAACCAACCATGGAGTGAGGCAGAAAAAAGTTCTAAAAATTGTGACAGACCTTCCTTTCTATTGTCAGATAAAAATTTAGTATTTTCCCCCCTTTAGATTTAATCGCAACCCTATATTTCAACTTCGTTCCTTTTCTAACTGCCGAATAAGTGGCATAGTTGTTTTAATTGACAATCAAGTATATCTTTTACAAGAGCTCTCTATGTCCTTATGTATATAATATGCGTTCACATTCATCACACCATCTCCTCACCAAATTGAGGACCAAGAAATAAAAGATGCGCCTGGAGTCAGCACTCTCCATGATTTTCACCAGTGCTCCTCGCAGCTGATGAGGGAGAGACTGGGGATCTTGATACAGAGGAAGACCATTGGGAGAGTAACCAATCAGAATTCCTTGAGAACGATCCAGTGGTCGCGTTAAAGAAGGCGTGGCCAAGACAAATAAGCACGCCCCTATCACCACCCCCACAGACAAGGCATGATCAGTAACGTCTGAAGAGAAGTACCACCACTGTAGTACAGCTATGAAACACGCACTGAAGAAAGAGGAGAGAGAGGAGGTGCGAGCAACTTGGCAGTGATCTGCCTTGGAGAGAGCTACAGAGGAAGTGTAGAAGTCGACCACCTGGCATAGAGAAGTGACCAGCAGGCATGGCAACACAGAACTCCAATCCACCACCTAAACAAAGACAAAGGATTAGTGAGAGGACTGAATTAGTGATCTCTTCTTCTACAGTGGTAATTATTACATAATAAAAAAACAAAAACAAAAAACAAAAACAAAAACAAAAAACAAAAACAAAAACAAAACAAAAACTAACATTTTTTACTATACCACAAGTATACAAAATATAGCTATTAGACTCATTGGCTATAACCTGTACTGAGAACCCTGCAATAAAAGTTTCTACCTTAATACTATTAATATTAAAAAGTTAAAACTTTCTTATTGGGTGGGTGAAATACTCAGTAACATACTGAATTATTATACGTGTGTGTGTATATATATAATATATATTATATAGATCATGTTTACAAAACAAAAATACATGTATTTATACTTTCAGCCCTAACTTTATTCCTTCTCCAAATTTTGTGTTTACATCACTGCATATAATTATGTTTGCCAATTTCTTCACGATGATACCAGAATTAGCTTCAGCTAGAATGACGGGACAATACTGGAAAACTGGATCGAGTCCATGAAAATTTTTACTTCAGTTCTCACAACAATGAAGCACCAAAGGTGCGAACCCACAGCACTACTATACTAGCTAGCTATTACAAAACCATCTCAGACAGAAAGAATATCGATTATTCTAATCAGGTACCTTGAGCAATGATAACAGTAGATGTAAATGCAGTCTTCTTAAAAGAAGCTAAACAGGCCAGAGACACTCACTGGTATATATTTTCAACGCGACACTCCACTTCCAGCACTCAGTTAACTTCCCAGTATAAAGCAAAACTACCGTGAGCAGCAAGAAACTATTAGCTCACGTTATTCTCACGTTATTACGATGTGACGATGGGGGGGGGGGTTACCCACAAAAGCTAGTACTTATATACACGGAGCTGAAAGCTAAGCATTTTCTCACAAATCAGCCCACAATAAAATTAAAAAAAGTACCAAAATAAAATGTCTGAAATCGTCATTCTGAGTAAGTTCATACCTAAACCAACAGTTAATAGTCAGTAAACTACAAAATCAGAGTATGACAGACAGACAAATAGCCGGACAGGACAACTACTATAACCCTCTCGTGCATGACCACTGAGAGTTAACAAAAGAATCAATCGATAAGTCTGAAATTGGTATAGTAATGTACTGACAACCCATGTTGCGATTCCGTTGTTTAGCTAGCATACTCACCATCACAGCCTCAATGCACACCAGTTTTACCAACCACAGGTGTACAGTGGATACAAATGAACGAATGAACATAACTAAATTACATTATCTATAGTCATAACCTATCTTGACATCGATTCAAGGAAGCATCAACATGATCTTACTTCTTGGGTAATAAACTGGACGAAGGCCCAAGGAATTAACATGATGGCCACCACCAAAGTGGACAGTGCCTGAAGTCTCTTAGCTCCACCCAGATCCACAGAGAGCCTCCGCCCCAACTTCTTCTGGAGCACTGACATGCACAAGCCACACAAAAGCAGAGCCACTCCACCCTACACAAACAGGCACAACCAGTTTATGCCAGCATGCCTAAATACAGAACTTGTACATGTAGTCTACTTGTTGCTTACATAAGTTTGTTTTTTCCCCCTCAATGATAATTAAACTACGTTTACTACATTTAATCGTACCCTGTGATCTGGCACTCCCATGAAAGACAGCAGCCAGTAGATGGTGTGGGAGACCAGACTTCTGTGTGGACCTTCGGCTAAGTGGGAGAATAAATGATAATAGACAAACCCCAGATCATTCACAGGACTTACGATGCTCGCTTGGAGGACTCGAGTGGTCATTGTCAAACAGTAGGAGAGCTAGGATTCCTACCATAAGAAACAACGCCCCTCTGCCCTGCATTTCATCATAAATTAATTGTAATTTGGGATGTCAGATGACTCTACCTTTGGAGTTCCCAAAGTAAGCAATGCTCCCACAGCCGAGACCAAGGCTAAGTCACTGTGCTCCCACAGCAAGACAGTTCTAAGTGGGCCACACAAAGTAAGCCCTAGGGTCCATAGAACTCCAGTTCCAGCTACCAGAACTGAATACTGGCTAATGCGTATCCACTACAACACAATAATGCATAGTAACACAATTAACACCGTACAAGCTGAGTGTCCTACGTACTCACCATTTGTCTGCTCACTCTCTTCCCAGAGCTGAGAGGCTTTTGTAGCAAGACATAAACAACAGAAGCACTGGCTTTCAGAAAAAATAGAAATACAGCCAAAGGAAGGTGCTTCAAAACTCCATAAGCCCAGAAAACTGAGACAGTGAGAAGGACTTTGCTCACAGCTACTGACAAGAGAGCTGGGCCTTCCCTACTCGAGAATAAAATTGATGAAATAAAGTACTCACACGAATCCCACAAACCTTCTAGGGTCTATCCTTCCGAATGGTTTTCCACTGAGTCTGTCACTATTACTGACTGAGTCCATTTTTAGTTTAAATTCTAATTACTGAACACCTCTCGATTGATCCCTTACCTAAATTTCTTTTCTGATCATCGCGCTCAGGCGGTCAAACTGGTAAAAGGTTGTTGCTAAAATTATAACACGTGTTACATTTTGAAGGGAAGAGATGGTGAGTGGTATACGATGCTGTATTGAGCAGAATATTAATGAATTTGTTATTTTTAACCTGCAGCCGCAGAACGAGTATATAGAGCAGTTCAGGAAGAGACATGGGTACCGGTTTGACTACCACGAAAGAAAGCAAGTTATATAGAGTCCACCTACTGCTGTCACTGTTCAATTTTCCTTCCAGGCGCAAAAAGGAGTCTAGAGAGCCCCATGCCAAGGCAGAATACGCCAGGAAGCTCCATGGACTTAAGTAAGAAGCTTTATCACTGGTATTTCAATCTGAACTTTAACTTTCTTGTTCTTCCAGAGCCAAACTGTACAATCGCAAGAGATTTGCAGAAAAGATTGAGATGAAGAAGAAAATTAAGATGCATGAGAAGCGAGAGACGAAAAACAAGAAGGAAGATGTGGTCCCTGAAGGTGCAATTCCTGCATACTTGTTGGACAGGTACAGTGGCTATTAAATAGATTTTTCTGCGAGTTTTGATGGAGCAATTGTAATTTTTCTACAGGGAAGGGCAGTCTAGAGCTAAAGTTCTCAGCAATATGGTGAAACAGAAGAGAAAAGAGAAGGCTGTGAGTTTAAAGATGGAGTAGAGTAATCATTGAAGATATTCTGAGATGATCTACAGAGACGGGCGGACTGACATGCTATGATTAGTGTGGATGTAGAGTGTCTCTGGTTCTGAGAATATTGCTAGGGCATTCTAGTTATAGTATGTTAGCCATGCATGTGGTGGTGCAATGTTGATATTTTTTTCTATGGGGAGAAATCATTGTGATGCATTGCCCATACAATATATTAATTTTTTCAGGGAAAATGGACAGTTCCTTTACCTAAAGTGAAAGCGGTGGGTGAGGATGAAGTGTTTAGAGTTATTCGCACAGGAAAGCGGAAGAAGAAAGGCTGGAAAAGAATGGTTACCAAAGTTACATATGTCGGAGAGAACTTTACACGGAAACCGCCCAAATTTGAACGATTCATTCGACCAATGGCTTTGCGATTCAAGAAAGCACACGTAACCCATCCCGAACTCAAAGCTACTTTCTGTCTACCCATTATAGGTGTGAAGAAGAATCCCCAGTCACCGACCTTTACCCAGCTTGGGGTGATTACAAAGGGAACTGTCGTGGAGGTCAACATTAGTGAACTTGGATTGGTTACGCAAGGTGGAAAAGTCATCTGGGGTGAGTAAATGTTTTGCCCCGAGTAACCATTTGTTTATCAAGTATTTGATGTTATTGTAGGTAAATATGCTCAAGTCACCAACAACCCTGAGAATGATGGCTGCATAAATGCCGTTCTTCTCGTCTAACTGATTGCACTATTATTTATTTTATCATCAACTCTCGTCACTATTTTCTACAGTCACTATCTGATTTTTAATACTCAAAATATATCATTATTCATGATTTGAAACATGGTAGTGGATGCTGAACTAATCAGAGTCTGAGGACTCATTGAGTGGTCTTGTGTTGTGATAACAGTCTCCCAGTGACTGCAACCTCTCCAGTAACTCCCTGTAGCTGTCCTTGTTCAGACTACTCTCTGCAAAGCTTGGCACTAGACGTACATCCAACTTCTTCAATTCTGTAGTGAGTGACTCCATTATGTGAAGTAGACCTGACTGACTTTGAAGAGAGGCACATGAAGGAACTACAAAAAGATAAGATTCATTAAAGCAAGTGAAACATTATTAAGATGGCAAATCGTATTGTAGAATAGACTAACTTGCTCACAAGCACTTTTTAACTGGTACATATAGAATTGGGACTAAAAACTTGTGTTAAACTAGTTTAAAGGGTGGCAATCTACTAGAACTGATATCTCTTGAGAGCAGCAAAACAAAACCAAATACCACTTACCAGTTGTACTAGTTGTGCATACTGTGCTCACCTTCCCTAGAACTTAGATGTGTTTGCTTGAAAATGGAAGGGAAAGGATTGCCCAGAACAAGTGGTTTGTTCACCACTGTGAAATGGGCGGAGCATTGTGGTAATTGTGACGATATATGAGTGCCCAGTGCGAGACTTGGATGAGATCTACAGTAAGAATGTCTTTCATCCTCTTTGAAACTACAATAAACAATAACAACAACAATAACATTATTATTGTAATAATTAGTGACTGCAAATAAAATACCAGACTGGATAAGCAGCTGGAAAGCCTCTCAAGGTAATGGCCTGGGACCAGAATTCATCATTCACAGAACAAAATGGAGTCAGAGGACGGAGTTGAGTGTGAAGTGGCTTCTTGTCTAATTCTGACAATAGAGAACTGGTTTCAGGAAATTGGAATGGAAAAGAAAGTCCCATGGCACACAACTAAATAACAAAATTCAGAAAAATTTAAAGAAAAAAAAAAGGCAACTTCACATGCAATGCAACAATATCATGATATAAAATGATATATACACTAAACAACACTTATGCTGTAATCATTCATTACTTTTCTGCCCATTTTAGTGAGAGTATTGGCCATAGAAGACATATTGTGTGGGGCATGGCAAGACCTGTAGATAAGGGTAGAGGTCTCCAGGGCAGCAGCAAAAATGGCAGCACTGTGATAATGAAGAGTGTGCTGTGAACGAGAAAGCACACTATAATCAACACGGGCCATACGAGAAAACTAGCATTACTTCGTGACGAAGAACTGCCTCGGTTTTACGCGAGCAACCACTCCTCCATGGTTCTGCCAGCACATAGAGAGGACACATCACAGAAGAATGCTCACAGAGCTCATCCAAACACTGTGCATGACTGAGCAACGAGGAATGGAACTTAGGAGTCTAGAATACAGAAAGAATAGCCACACACTAAAATTTAAAAAATAAAATAAAATTGTTTTAATAAAGAGAGAGAGAGAGAGAGGGACATATAGGGCAGAAAAGCAAAGAATTGGTGAAGGAGGAAGTAAACACTCAATTCTTACCTGATGGAGAGGAATGTTTTGTGGTGATATCATGAAGGAAACAAGTGTCTTCTGGCTGAACTGGTCAGCCAATTCCTCTGCAAAGCAGCTGGACAGCCCTCCAAACCCATCCCCAGCGTCTGCCAATAAATGAAAGCCCTGCAAACTGTCACATTCCTCCAAAAAGAAGCGAAGATGTTCCTCAAAAGTCTCCTTGAACTAATAAAAAATACAAGTAGCCCAAAATAATTTCCTAGAGCATGTTACACAGTACCTTGCTAGTCCATGCAGCTTGGCCAGCCGGGAATACAGTAAAGCAAGTATCACTATAACAGTTAATAAGAAGAGATCAGAGGTAGCAGAGTGGAATTATTGTAGGACTTGTACTAACTCGTCATGAAATATGTCCGGAATTGTCACGACACTGCGTGGGTGGAGATGAATACGGAGGAAGTCAGACCACACCTTCACTTCATTTTGGAGGGAATACATTTTAGTTTCCATTTCCTATATGTATTATGGCAGTTGATCAATACAATTATATCTAATTGCCTCAAAAACATATCATACAAACCTCAGCTTCCATTTCACCAATATCTATTCTGCTCAAGTCTGAAAGGAAGTCATTCTTTGTTTTGGGTATTTCTTCATGTTTACTAATCCCGCCAGGCCTAAAAAAGTTTATTGATAACTCCACCCTTACCAATATCAGAGCTCACCAAGAAGATGCTTGTGTCTCCTCTGCTAGTGTAGAATCATAGAGAACGCCATGCTTCTTCAGCGTTCCTAAACTCCCACTCCTATCAACAGCTATGAGGCGAGGTGTGTATGTTTTTTCTCCCTGTAATAAATTTGAGTTTTATCATATATGATTTCCTCGTCCTGACAACTTACATCAAGTGTAACTCCCTCTCTAAACATGCAGTCATGCTGAATCTCTGGGATTTCTTTTTTGGACTCATCATAGCAGAAAGACGATTCCTAGCATGAATAAAACTAAGTGATGAAGATTTGCAGTACAAAGCACTACACACCTGTATATTCCACCAATGGGTGCCTACAAAGTTTGAGTAATGCCCACATTGTATAGTTATTATTTCGCGAACTGACATCTTCAGAATAAAACATTAGTTTAGCAACAGAATAAATTAATAATGCGCATTAAATAGATTGCGCCTCCACCATAGGTCACGTGAGAGGCCAGACTTCAAAAGAGGGAGGAGACCTTCACCGACTATACGATCAACCTTGTGTGTGTTAATTGACAAGGAAGAATCTGCTGGGGAATTAGACTATCGCGATGTCTGAGGGAGAAACTGCGAATGGCACCGAAGCTCTAGAAGACAACTCTCGAGGTCCTCACCCGGTTAAAGTGGTGAAAAACCAGCAAGGGTTTGGCTTTAATGTGAGGGGACAAGTTTCAGAAGGCGGGCAACTGAAGTCAATAGGTGGAGAATTGTATGCCCCTATGCAGTACATCAGTCAAGTTTTGGAAGGAGGGCCAGCAGAGAAAGCAGGGTTAAAAATAGGAGACAGGATACTGGAAGTGTGAGTAAACTATGGCAGCAACTGTATCACTATTTAATGCAAATTGATATTCATAAACAATGGGATACTTTCAAAAATACGATTAACACTAGTGAAATGGAATATGTCAAATTAGATTGGGCACTAAACACACCAATGTGCATAGATATGTTACATGGACCTATTTGTAATCTTAGTCATCCCATGGTAAATTTCTTTTTAGTGTATGTTATCACGCAAGATGTTGGTTTTAGTGCCTCACATTGTGTATTGTTCAGTAGTGGAATCTGTCAGTGTGTGCCCTTCAGTTCATCTATTCACTCACTCACACTATTCATAGCAATGGCCAGCAAGTGGAAGGTGCAGATCATTCCTCGGTAGTCCAGCTGATCAGAGGGAGTGGCAAGGAAGTTGACCTTATCGTTGTCTCGGTCTCAGAGGAAGAGGCCAGACGACTAGAGCCTGAAGGAGGTTCAGGTAACATGTCCGCAATGGATTACTTTGAAAGACGGACTATCCCAGTGTCAATTCCCGACACCAGGAAGAGGAAAGATGACGCAGGAAAGGAGTTTGTTGAGTTTAACCTTTACCTGGCGGGTAAACACGTGTCGTCTCACAGATATAGAGAGTTTGATGCTCTAAATAACAATGTAAGATCCTTGGAAGTTGTTATTTAGAGTAATATTGTTTAACACTCTATGCTATATTCAATGTAGCTGAAGAGACAGTTTAGTGACTTCATATTCCCCAAGCTGCCAGGAAAACGGCCCTTTGCACTGAATGACGGTCAGGTTGATGCTCGAAGACGACAGCTGGAGGATTATTTAGATAAAGGTGAGTTTTTTAATTCTCTGCATTGGTCAGCTCTTTTTATTTTATTGAGTTTTGATAATGTGTGGGATTCCAGTCTGTTCAGCAAGAGTGATTTTTGAAAGTGACTTGATGCAAGACTTTCTCAACCCATCGGGAAAGGAAAATGGCACGTGTGCGACCCAGGCCACGCCTCCACAGGACCGCAAGTTCAGCCTACGAGTTCTCCTCCCCAACCGCTCCATCTGTACAGTCAGTGTCCGTGACAACTCACGCACAATGGAAGTATTTGAAGTAAGTTCGTTACAGGACAGATTATGCAAGTACGAATGTAATCGCTGTGGTGACCCTTACCTACTGTTTTGGTGCAGGCTGTAGCAACTGAAATCAGACTGGGTCCTGAGGTCAAGAAATTCTTTGCATTGTTTGAAAACATGGGGCATGATTTTTGTGAGTTGAGTATGTTTGTGTGTTAATAACACTGTTTGGACTGACTAAGAAATAACAACATAAACAAAAAATTAAGACTTCAGAATTATAAGGAATTTTTTTGAGTAGCAAATTACAAGAACTGTTTATTTTCTTGCTAGATCGCAAACTAGATAGCAAAGACTTCCCTCATAAACTGTACGTGGAGAAGTACTCTGGCAAGGACAGTCAAAGCAGCCATATTGTTCTGCGCAAGTGGCTGTTCACACATACACACGAAGTCCTCGCGAACTCTGAACCCACTGCACTCGATCTGTTCTTCCAGCAGGTAAAGAGATGAGGGAGGGAGGGAAGGAGTGAGGCGTGCTTGAATGGGAAGGGAATGATGAACACTCATGGAAGTGCATGATGATGAGCCAACTTCTCATGGCACCATACCATCACATACACACCTTGAACCTTGAGCCTCACACATACACACACACACACATACTTGATTAAGGTGATACACAGAAGAAATAACTATAAGCTGTAACATAAGTGAACATGATTAAGGTAATTTTTTAATCGCAACTGTACGGTGATACAGATCTCATCTGTTATGTGTGTAGCAATAGAACTCTCTGGGAGTTGTGTGTGAGGTATTTTTATTTATTGTTTTGTTTTTGATGATAGTTCAAAGACAACACATGCAAGCTTACAAAATTCAGCCAGCTTGGATCCTGCTGTTAAATAGGTTTTAAGAAGTTAAATGCTTTAGTTGAAGTGGGTCACACTTAGGGTAGGTTGAGGTGAAATACAAAATATTGTCGTGTAAATGTAATGCACAAAAGCACGAGCAAACACCGTGCTGAAACTTTGTCGTGACCATATGTTTCGCGTGTATGTGTGTTTTTGGTTTCTGTACTGATCAGGCAGTAGATGATGTGAAGAGAGGACAGATCGTTGCTGGACCCAAGATGGCAACTCTGAAAACATTGGCAGAATCAGACAAGAAGGAAGAGGTAAGATCACGAACGAGTAAACAAGTTTGTGTTGAGGTGTGCCTCAGTATTGTTGATGTTGCTGTGTGTATGTGTGTGTGTGTATGTGTGATCTCTCTTAGGTATGCATAAAATTGTCATTGACGTGCCAGCTTTTTTTCTTTTCTTTTTTTAATATTTGTGTTTGGTATTGGTCCCCAGCACACTTGTCTATAATGTACGCATGGGCATGGATATCATGACTAATGTAGGCTTTGTTGATTTGATATGAACACATTATGTGGGCATATATATACTTAAGTTAGAAATTATTTTGCATGTGACATTTCTTCCAGTAAGGGTACAATATGTGGTATCCTGTACTTGTAGTACAGTACTTCAGTTACTGCAATATCCATTTCATGATATCTTGCTGTAACCACCTCTCTCTCCCCTTGTTATTAATTCCTCTTATATATATATGCACTCAATCCCCTTTTGTCCGGGCACCTATGGACAAGGGGGACAAGGGCACCCACATCTTGGAAATACCCGTTACTCAGAAAAAGATCATAGTTTTCTCCAAGTACACGTTGAGACAACCCTTTCAAGAAGTTTCAGGCTTTTAAGCACAGTCCTCTTTCACTAGCAACTCTCAGTAGGCTTCTCTAAAGCTCTCTGGAACTAGAAATATTGCACGGTTAATCAGTAACGGTCGTCAAATTAGCGAATTTGCGAGTTGAGTGGCAAACTTGTGCCCATAATAGAGGTGTCCGGATAAGAGGGGACTGAGTGTAGTTTCCCTCAGACCCTTCCTGAAATCTAAACTGTTTTCTGTGCAAGTAGCCCACGTTTCACCTAGTGTAAATTCCACATCACACTGTTACAAATATTCTAGTATTTCTCTGTGCATGTGTGAGTGCATGTTAGATTCATTCATTCATTCCTTTATTATTTGGTGTTTGTGTTGAGGTGTGCCACTGTGCTGTTGATGTGTGTGTGTGTGTGTGATCTCTGTGTTTGGTAATGGTCCCCGTGCACTGGCGTATACATGTTAGATTCATTGTCTATTTATTTATTTTAGTACCTAGATTTAGCGCGTTCTTTGCCGGGCTACAACGTTGTTGTGTTCCCTCATTGTAAGTGTGACGCCCGGTCAGTGGGGCATGTCATTGTCAGCATCAGTCGCTCCAACATCCTACTCAAGGCGTGCTCGGAGGAGGGAGAAGAGGAAGAACAGGAGCACAACTTTACTTGGGACATGCTGGTAGAACACGAGGCTGACATGGAGGAGGAGGTCTTTACATTTCAGTATGCTCGTGAGGGCAAGAAGCCGCGCTGGGTCAAGATCTACTCAGAATATGTGAGTGCAACTATGGGATGTTGTGGCGTAGTGATCTATGAATGAGGGTATTTCTGTGACTATTCTGGTGAGGGTATTATAGTGCTCTCTGGCTATTCTGGTGAGGGTATTATAGTGCTCTCTGTGACTATTCTGGTGAGGTATTATAGTGCTCTCTGGCTATTCTGGTGAGGGTATTATAGTGCTCTCTGTGACTATTCTGGTGAGGGTATTATAGTGCTCTCTGGCTATTCTGGTGAGGGTATTATAGTGCTCTCTGTGACTATTCTGGTGAGGGTATTATAGTGCTCTCTGTGACTATTCTGGTGAGGGTATTATAGTGCTCTCTGTGACTATTCTGGTGAGGGTATTATA
>WLWI01003609.1_pt1 | contig 13246 bp, 5 predicted proteins | sample 6701501 | NCBI WGS metagenome assembly WLWI01 (sample SAMN12718690, study PRJNA515312) | sponge metagenome | isolation source: marine sponge | host: Mycale hentscheli | place: New Zealand: South Island, Marlborough, Capsize Point | collected 2014-11-01
TCTTTTTCAAATCCCCTCTTCCCCCTTTATCCCCCCCAAAAAAAAAAGAGAGGAAGGGGGGGGGGGGCCCCCCCCCCCCCCCCCCAAAGTTTTGCAATGGGGGCTGAACACCCACAAAATTTTACATAATTTAAATATTATAACGACCCGTTCACCCCTGCAATTAATAGAAGGCTGCAATGAGACAACTTTATCCATAAAAATAAAACTTGTGCTTCTTCTTGCTGTAGTTGTGGCATAGGGATAACTTGACCCCATAATTACATACGGGGCAAAATGACACTTTTATTTGGTAATATACTAGGCAGCTAGAAACATTTTTAACATCTAGGACCTGATATTCACTTTTAATCCTCTTCTCTCCCCCCTCCCCCCCCAAGCCTCAGCTGCCATGAACTGTTCACTATCAGTCTATATTTCTACATATGTGTAGGACACATGTACGATAAGGCTCAATAAAGGGACACGTCAACACATCGGAGGCACTGAATACTATAACCAGAGAAAAACTAACTCTCTAACAGGCAACATTATAGCTAAGTGTAGAAAAGCTTCTCCAACAACTCACCATCAGTGTCTTGAATGGCTATGCTGAGAGGCATGACATCATTAACGTTATCTGCATCCAGTGTACCGGACACCATTCGATTAGCTATAGACACGGAGAACGTGGCGTCAGTATTCCCCGTCTCTATTCCATTCTGAGTGATTCTTATATCCACACAGGTTCTTGTCAAGTTGTAGTTCAAAGTTCTGATGACATTCAAGCTCTCAAAATATAGTCCAGCTGCAGGACATTAACAAACACAAATGAATGACTCACTTCACAGCACAGTTATGGAGGATGAGACCAGTAGCATACCAGAAAACAAACAAACAAACAAACAAACAAACACAGTGTGAGTTCTCTGCATAATTGGAGGCAATATTTAATAATTCACACTTTGTGCACCACGTAATTAAATGCACTTGACTAACTTTTTTTGTCACTAAACTGAAATAAGCCACTCCCTGTCTGCATGGTATTTAACTAATTTCAATTCAACAATGAAAAATGTAGTCCTCATAAGATAATATTACAGAAATTGAACTAATCTTTAGTTTCAGATGTCATTCTCACAGACAAATTATTACCTGAGGCTAAAACACATCCGTCAATACATTGACCATACTTTCAAATGTAACAACAAGATAACAATTTTCTGAGATCATAAGATATGCCCCATTAGGGAATTTACCACCAAACTGGAGCCCTGGCAACTGTGGAATGGCCGGCACCTCTGAACAGTCTGCACCTAATAGGCTAAGGCATGCACTTAGAAGCCTACGCAAAGATTGTCCTTAATTAAATGGTGACACTTCATTTAACAGCTCTCAGAGGAAGTGATGGTATTGGGGATCTATTTCTTACATGTGATGCACGGTGTGTGTTAGGCCAGTGTGTGTGAGAGTGAGTGTATGTGTGCATGTGCATGTGTGATGTTGCGGGTGTATACGTGTGCACACGTGTGTGTGTATGTATGTACGTATGTATGTGTGTGTGTGTATGTATGTATGTGCGTGTGTGTATGTATGTATGTGTATTTATATGTGTGTGAGAGTGAGAGAGAGTGATAATATGTAATATTCCCTGTCTCCTCAAGTAATTTGAGCTTGTAATTGGATTCTCCTAGAGGATGAAGTGTCTCACCTCACAAGTGGTTCCTCCAGTGACTACTCATCCTTCACTGGCTATGGAGTTAGTATGTAACTGATTAGATTACCTCTCCATCAAAAATGTCATGTTAATAAAATTATGTGCATCCACAGGCCACACTTATATATAATATAATACTTATTACATGAGTCAGAGTGTGATATGGCAAAATATTTCAAGAGCAGGCTAATTTATTTTCACGAGCCAGAGGTGAGTGAAAATAAAGCCTGAGAGTGAAATATCTTGCCATAACACTCTGTGACAAGTGTAATAAAGTGGTTTATTCCACACTAGATATCTTCACTACCGTAGTTAGTACTAGAGTGGTAAAGTTGGTTGTACACCCCCAGCAGATATTTTAGCAGCTGCTCTAACCCTGTTGAGCAGGGGTAAAGGGCAGGGTACACACCTGAGGAAGGTAGCTGTAAAACCCCCGAGAAAATTGAAAGTTGGCCACTTAGCTTGAAATAACAGAGTGAAATATCAGAGTGAAATATCCACCGGTCATTGTACCTAAAAATATCATTGTGAAGATATCTAGGGTGGAATATATATATATATATAATATTATACTTATTACATGAGTCAGAGTGTGATATGGTGAGATGAGCAGGCTAATTTATTTTCACAAGCCAGAGGCCAGTGAAAATAAAGCCTGAGAGTGAAATACCTTGCCATAACACTCTGACAAGTGTAATAAGTGGTTTATTCCACACTAGATATCTTCACTACCACAGTAACTCACAGCTTAAAGATGGTTGTAGGGGCTATCCACACCCCCAGCTGATATTTTAGAAGCTGCTCTAACCCTGTTGAGCAGGGGGTACACCCAAGGAAGGTAGCTATAAAAAACCCTAGATAATTTGAAAAGTTTGGCAGGTGCTATAACTACAAGGTTGCTATAACTAGGAGTGAAATATCTGAAATATCGTGAGTTATTTCAAGGTCATGTACCTAAAAATACCATTGTGAAGCTAGGGTGGAATAAATAAATATATATATATATATATATATTATAATACACACATGTATTCTATATATTAATATACATATTTAAAAGAAGGAAAGTACAGTGTATGCTGTAATAATGAAACATCTTCATATACTGTGCCATATTATACTACCTGTTTGTGAGTCACTGCAATGGAAATACTTTACAAATTGATCTGTAAGAAAGTCAGCTGAAGTTTCATGTCCTGCAAATTAGTGTATAGGCAGTCAACGAGCGAGCGGCACTACTGAAAACTTCTGTTTATGAGAGTAATGCTGAAGTAGGAGGCCAAATGACAAATGATACAGAAATTGATCTTGTATGATCTGAACAGTGTAGACTGGGAGAGCTCTTACTAGTAACAGTCTGTGTCACCTGGTAACATTAGACCAGACATTCCCAGCTTGTGGTTGATGGATCTTACAAGTTTGTTGATGCATTGGTTAAAAGGTGTTGCCCATAGTTGTAGCCACAGGAGACTGAAGTTTAGGCTAGACGCTCATGAGCACGCTCAGCAATCGATTATTTATTTGTATGTTAACCTGTCAGATTGCATTCCTTGATGGAAACAATAGCTGTTTACGAGCTGATAATTTACGGGCATGCCCAGTTACTGGCTGTAATAGTAGTCCAGTTTCTAACTGGTGTAGCAAGCGACAACATTGTCAAGTTACAAAAACTACTATGAAGTTTTAAAAAACAAACAACAACAAAAAACAAACAAACAAAATTAAGCAACTGCTTGATCTGCCGTGAATGAGGGATAGATAGTGACATGTATTTTTGCGTGTTTGTCTGTGCATCACCAATTTAACACACACACACACACACACACACAGTGAAGTGGTTAAATCAGTTACAAGTTCAGAAGCAGGTAAACACAGTGGGAGGGAGGTGAGGGGGATCGAAAGAGGTAATGTCTTACAAACACATACCAATTATCTCTCTTCCCCTATACTGAAGTATCTTCCTACACCACTGTGTAAGCTAAGACTGTGAAAGTCATTGTGTCTTCGACTGCTTCTTTTCTATTACGAAACTTTGACCACCATGTGCACACAAATACCCACAAATACAATGATGGGTCATGTACCAGGCAGAGCCAGGATGCTTGTGCACTAAACAGGCTGTGAGCCATACAAGTAAAGCTCCCTGAACATGCCTGTCCTCACAGCAAGTGTGGTATGGGTATCTGAAGTCCCACCTAGACAATTACCATTTGAGAATAGTCCTTGAATTTGCACCCCAGCAAAGGATAGGTACCCAAACACATGGGTGGACTGGTGGGAGGCAGAGGAAACAAAAAAAAAAAAAAAAACGAATAAAAAACAACAGCAACAACAAAAACAAAAACAAAACACAAAACACTTCTGCACACACACACAGTCTCCACCACACTCCTTACACCTGCCACTTACGGGTTGCTAAAGATGTGACCGTTCGTACGTTGAAGTCAGCAGCATCACCAGGTGAAGCACTCATGAGAGTCACACAGACTTCCGTAGTGCCCACAGACTCCAACACTGTCCTCGCTCCTTCTATTCGTATGGTTGCTAGACACACATAATGCACACATAATGCACACTTAGTTACACTCGACATAAACAGGAACAACGAAGTAGAACATTAAATGTTTGTAAAATTTTAGACCGGTAGTTAAGATATATGCAAATCAACAGCGACAAAGTTTACAAATAGCCACAGTGCTGTAAATTTTCATTGATATTGAGTACCAAAATGCAAAGAGCGTCATCATTCATTCTCTGTTATTGTAGATGCACTTGTATTGGCTGTTACAACAGAGGAAAACTATTATTATTATAATTATTTCAGCCGAGAATGACTGAATCAGTTAAAAAAACATTGAACAACAAGCAAGGCGTTGGTAGGTTACCGCATCCAAAGCTAATAATGTGGAGTTGTTTCCAAACTACAACCAATGGCGTGCTACTCCTGTTCTCCAACACATTTCTCACTACTAGCAAACAAGAATTCCAATCCTACAAACACTCCAGCAAACATACTCCATGTATCTCAGTCACATTCATAAAGCTACAGCCACTGCATCTGTGACAATTTGTCAAGAGGAGGAAACCTTAGGCATGCAGTGGTGGTCGGTGGGTGAAGTCATCAGCTGTAGGTACTCTGGAAGTGCCAACGAGGTGGGAATATCTGAAGAGTAATTGGCAAACGGGCATTTTTGCATGTAAACAAAAGCAGTTCCAAGTTTTCTGATTGTATTTTTGTCAAAGAGAAGGCCATACAAGAGATCTGAATGTGCCTAACAAAATGATTGATACTCCCCTCAACTGGATTGTTCTAATGCATTTAGACAGTTAATATGATCACTAGAACGAATATAAACGAAATTGAACTAATGAAATTACTACCAAATCGTCACAATGGTGTTCTACAGTAATATATGCTATATATAGTTGCTACAGTTATTTTTATGAAGATATATATATATATATATATATATATATATATATATATATATATATATGAACAAACACATTACACGCTAATCCTACCTCTTCAATATCTAATTGTAGAGTATGATTAATGTTTTGGACTGTATTGGAAGAAATGTAATGGTAGCTTGAACAAATATTAACATCACATTCCTTTACCTTACCTAATGGTCAAAATCTATTACAATATTCCTGCAATATACTCCATAGCTATGTAGCTAATAAACAATTTGTCCAAGTACAAAATATCACAAGGAGCTTCCAAGGCTGTTGGGTGCCTGTCAACAAATTATATTTTTTAAGTAGCAGTATGTATATTTTGCTCACCAATAGTAGAAGAGCTACTACAAAACTACACTACAACATTTACCCAACTCCTGTAGCTTTTTATACCATTTAATCAACTGGAAGCAAGTTGCAATCAACCCCAAACCGTCAGCTGACTTACGTTCCTGCCCAAGCGACCTGGTGGCGAAAGAAATCCCACATATTAGAAGTAACACTCTGAATGCCATCTCAGCCAGTTACACCAGAATGAGTTACTAGGCCAACTACCAACTCAAAACTCAGAGGAACGAAAACACGGTTGTTATAACTCCATTCCTGCGGTGCGCAGTAGGTAGGAATTTGACCGGAAATAAGTTATTGTGGTTTTCTGATCTAGAACGCGCGTGCATTGAAACTCAGCACGTGTGCAGCCTCTAAGCCTGCCGCTCAACTGGGACCGACTTTTTGTCCCCCTGGTGGCTGTGAGACGTTGGGTGGGCTTGCTGAGGACACCATTTCCACCATCTCTGCTATCGGCCGTGCAGCAGGCGATAGGATTAGTCTCACTGACTCGGGCTCCTTCATGAAGCAACTATTCAGGAGTTTTTTTTTTTTTTTTTTTTTTTTTTTTTTTTGGTCATGTTCAAATATATTCCCGTGCGCGTACGTCATCCCTTACCGTTGTGTCTACACTACGTCTTAAAAATTTTTAATACTTATTTTAAGTTTTTCATTATGCACCTATCATGCCGTGAGTCAGCATCGTGCATCAATCAATCAATTAATCAGCGAATAACTATGAAGTAAACTTATTCTGACTGCCTATAATGCTTAATTACGCACACCGTTTTGTTGACCATTATGCAAAAATATAATAATGCTGGCATTAGCTATAATGTAGACATCTCTAGCATAAGCCCTAGTAGCTAGACATGTGCCTGTGGTTTTGGTAAACTGTGATTGTGAAGGGTCCTACCTACGGTGTTAACTAACCAGACATCACAGTCATTCCTAGGTTTAATGGGTGTATCGAGGACTGGGTGTGGTTGTTATGGTTGCAAAGACATCACCACATTAAAAAACAACTGATCCAGCATTTCCAAACAATGAGAATGAGAACAAGCTGCAGAGTAATTATATCATATAATATAATATTTAGTCTTTTGCCCACTCAAATTTTTTCTATTGGATGTAATAGCTTATTTTTAATAGCAAATTTTCTCGTTTTCTAACAGCCAATATTGTTAATTAAAACTTAACAATATTATATTAACAATATACATACGATTTTATCAACATTATTGGCTGTTACAACGGGAAAATTTGCTATTATTATAATTATTTCAGCTGAGAATGACTGAATCATTAGCTTACTTTTATTTCCAGTAAAGGGTGGATATGTTGTTACATCTCTTCATCCTAGAAGCAGCTGCTGTGTCATACAAACAATAAGCACAAGAGAACTATTTGTGTTCCAATACACATTTGGCTGTCTCTAATTCATTATTTTTATTGGGTCCAATACGAATTAGATATAGCTTACCTTTTTTTGGTTCTATGTTTGAAATTTAAAGACTAGCTACATAAATAAGAAACATTTCTTATCTACACGAAAAATATGAAGCCTATATTAGATATTAAATTTGTAGATTGCTCATGTCTGGTTTATTTTAATACACAGCATTTTGATCGATGTTCCTCAATCTTCTTCAGGTGGAACTACAACTAAATGACTGATGAATAAAAAGATCAAATATGACCCTTTTCTTAGGTCACAGAATTTTATAAATAGATGCTTAATATAGGGGGATTTTTGGAGTCAATGGAGCCATTGTTGTTTACAATACTTAGCTTTCCTTTTTTATTTATTTATATATTTAACTATTTATATAGTTTCAATAACAACGAATAAAGGCATTTTATAAACATAAAAAACTAACAATAAAAGTCAAGTTTCCTTTTACAGCCTACATACTTCTCTCATAGCCATTCAATTTGGTACCCCCCCCCCCCCCCTTTCCGACGCCACTGTCATATGCCAGCAGCAAGACTAAATAAACTACCAAATCAATAACAATAATAGTGACAAACTATCATTTAATCTAATACATAGGTGTGCCAATAATTGGGTTAATTGGGGGGGGGGGGGGGTGGGGGGTGGGAAGGGGAGGCATAAAATCACAAGCAACAAGATATGCATACATAAAAGAGTGTATCGTCATACAAATATATTTGTCATTGGTAAACTTCAAATTAAATTAAGGAACTCCTATTATAATTAACAGATTACAAATTTTGAAAAAAAAAATTTAATTGTTCTGTTTTAGGTCTAACACAGCCATAGTATAATTATACATAGCTGAGTAATTCTGACAATGTACAAGGGGTTCAAAATACTTAGGAGGCACATGCTTGCCCATCCCCTCAGTTCCTACACCTATGTAAAGGACTTAACAACCTAGAACATTTCCACTGGAATGAGATATAGATGCTCTTATTCACAATATGTAACACATGCTTCAAATCTTATTAATATACCAAATATGCAAGTTTTACTAAAAATGCTGAGACTAAATGCTGTAGCAAAGACAACAACAAAGCAAATTATATAAAAGAATGATTGGTCTCTTTCATAGAAGAATTACTGATTGAAGCATTTTCTTTTCACATGGGAATTTCCTGAAATTCTCATAACTTGACATTTTAAGTTGTGTCTGGTAGGAACGGTAGGAGTGGATGATGGGGAAGTTATTAGGCTTCTTTTCCCTTTACAATGTTGTAGAGTAGCTAATGTATGATAACAGTGTAACTAAAACAAGGACAAAAAAGTGACAGATTTCAAATGCTTTTCTTCTCTCCGTAATCCACTGACTTTTCAGCTATGCAATTCACTATAGTATGTTTAAATACAATTTGGATGTGTATTTCCTATAATCATACATAGAGCATGCTCTTTCATGTCATTAAATCTTGTGATTTTATTCTGAATGGAGTGATGTCCTAGCTACTAGCTTGAAGTAACCATTGAATATAATGATTACTACGGTGATAAAAATTATGACAAAACCAATTAATACCAATGAACATGAATGATCAAAATATAACTGGTCTGCTAGTTTTCTCACAAAATTAGCAAAATGTTGTGAATATGCTGATGAGGTATCTCAAGATATTATCAAACTTGGTAGGGACAGTATTAAGAATTCTTTAAGTAGCTATTACAGCCAATATTCGATACTTGTTAGCATAATGCCTCCTCTTCTTCCAGACAGTGGTTGTAGCCATGGCACAGATTTGAGCAAAGAATCCTGCTCCCATTGACATTGCTCACCAGAATACATTGCTTGTAGCAGACAGTGCAGGGCCTGTTCCAACAGAGCTTCCAGTTATAACTTTTACTGTAATGGTGAGTAGACACACTAGCTTCTTCTTCATCATTTTCTGCTGGATCTAAGGAGTCATCAGTTTCTTGTTCTGAGGCCAATTTAGTCCAGATTCTGGTGAAGTCCACGTCTACCTCGAAAATTGCCAAGTTGTTCTGTTGTGAGGTATTAATCAATCCTTCAATGTGGTGCAGCAATGAAAATACTCTATAATAATTCCCTGCAAACATTATAATTAAACATGAAAACATTTTATCCAATAGAGTTTCTGCTTTTAATGTCATACCATAGTTGCTGAATTTTCTGGTACTAATGCTAGCATCACCAGGATTCTCCTGAACACAAGCACAAAGTTGATTTAAAGTTTCTGGCACTGTAATTAAATTGTCATCATTTACTCACATCTGCCACACACAGTGTGGATATGGCACATACAAGAAGCTAACGGAATTGGTTCGTACTTGTAAGAGTGTACATCAGTTGTAAAAATTGGCTTTAATAATCCTCATTTTATATTAATGAATTGTTTGAATTAAAATATTATGTATTTGATTTTCACATACAAACAATATATCCTCAGAGCCATTAGATAATTTAGCTTAGCTTATAAAACAGATAAACCTTTTAAACATTTCTCAATGAAATTGTTGGCAAATAGAAGAACTTTAAGGAGAGAGTCATCTATTCCAAAAGCATTTTAAGTCTACTTTATGGAAAATAACCATGTAATGCTTCATCAAAATATTGCCATTTTATTTCTGTTTATCTTTTGAAATCATTCTTAGGCAGTACAGAAATGCCAGCAAGGTAAAGGCTGACAAAGAGTCACTAATATAGCATTTTAAAACAGCTATTTAAATAAATAGAATTTATAGCTAAGTTTAAAATTAAAGCATCATTTAAAGGAATGTTTATACAAGATAAATTACATATAATGCGATAGATATATATATTGAACAATGTTTACAAAGTTATGTCGTCAACTATTGACATTGACACTTTGTTGTGACATCATGCTTTAATGGTCACAGTAAAAGTTGAGGAGTTAGTCTTTGCGGTCATTTAAATTGATTAGGATTGTTTCAATGACATTGTAGTACTAAAACAGTTTTTTTGTTGTTGTTGTTGTTGTTGTTTTTTGTTTTTTTTACAGTAATTATTTCTATTCTTACACATAAATATTACCTTTTATGAATAAAATCAACAACAGAATATTAATCCATCTCCTCGTTATGCAATAGTTAAAATGTCAGTTTACTTCTACAGTAACTAATTTTTCTTTCTTTTTTTATCTAGTTACACAGAATTATTACAGAAACATATTACAGAAACAATTTTCACAATTGTTAACTATAGTTAGCTATAGCTATGCCGCCCTGAATTATGTGTTAGAATGACTAGCAACTAAGACCATTGAGACATTCCTTGGCTGGGCTACCAGATGCAGAACTATCACATATCAAAGCAAGTCAATGGACTATGAAATGGGATCTTTGACTTGCCACTGCCCTACTCCTTATGATGTGGTAATACCCAAGTGGGCTCATTTAGGGTTCTTCCTCAAGTTCTGTTGATATGCCTTGGTGCCATAGTATGCTTGAGCTGTATTGGTCTCATTAGGAACAAATGGTGTGTGTGTGTGCATATTAATGATTCATTAGCTGGACCCGAATGGTAAAGCATCATCATTCAGCGGTGTTGGAAGACGTTTCACTATCAAACTTTGGAATTTAATTAACCTAATTCAATCTAGCTATGTAGCAGCTCATAAATTATACATAGTACCAATTCTTTATTCTTATTTCTATCACACTAACTTCCTGACTTCACAACCGATTTTTGAATTACCTTATTGTTGACCTTGATTCAACTTCAAAATTGGCTAGAGACTTACAAGTTACCTCTACATGCATTTATATCAGTGGTGATATTGACCAGATTTGTCCATGTGGAGAAATTAAGCAAAATATTTAGCTGGTGAAATTACATTAGACTTTGCTTCAATAAGAATTAAGACGTCACTTAATTATATATAGTAATGTTTAATGAAACAATAGCTAGCCATAAAGATTGTTGTTTGTTGTTGTTTTTGTTTTAACTAAACAGGCAGCCCTTCCCCCTAATCTACTAGCCTGAGGATTAATCTTTTTTTTTTTTACAAAGAATTAATGATAACTGGTGAATGACAATACAAAGTAAGAAATAAAACAGGCAGGCGTTCCCTCTCCACTGCGCTATGGCCAGTCTCCTAAATAGCTGCTTTGTGAAGGAGCCGGAGTCAGCGGGACCAAACCTATCACCTGCGGCACGGCCGATAGCAGAGAAAATAGAAATGGTGTCCTCAGTAAGTTCTCCCAATGTCTCAGCCACCAGGGGGACAAAGTCAGTCCCAGTTGAGCAGACTGAGAGGCTGGAGGATAGCTTGCGTTGGACACCAGCTTGTAGCACATGGCCACGAGTGAAGAAAGACTCTGACACCATATACTCCTGCAGTGGGCTAATCACATGGACGTCTAGAGTTGTAGGATGACCACCTCTCCAGGTGGGAAGAAGGATGCCTGCTGGGTATGACTGAGAGCACGGGATCACACAGAGAGTCAGAGCTGCTGACTGAGCAGCAGAGAAGATCACGTCGCACATGGCATTGTGGCGGGTGATTAGGTCCCCATTACCAGTTTAATCGCTATCATCATAAGTAAAATTTTAATAAGTACAAACATGTATACAATGCAATCGTACTATCTGATTCTTTGTTCTTTTTAAAAACAACTTTGGCTAGATCTCATTAAAGTATGTGATACCACATGTATTAATGATTCAATAATAATAATTTTGAAAGTGTTCAGAAATTAATGTTCTCTCTGAGGCTGAGCTATTATCTATTCATTATCAAGTGTTGTCGTTGTTGTTTTTAAGGATTATTGTTGAGAGGATGGTAGTACTGACCCCTACGAATATATCCGCACTAGCAGTTGCATGTGTAAATCATTACATGGATGTTGTAATACTACCCATTTAGATTACATAATATTTTGTGAATACTTCTGGTTGCCATGAACTAAAGACATAGTCACGTAGCTTGTGTTGATATGTAAAGGAGTAATCTCTGGATTGTACGAAACCCTTTTATCTCTAGCTATAGTGTTTACCTTTAGCTTTGACAATTTCCACAGTGACATTGCTCCTAGTGAATTGCGCGGAAATAGTTGTGTATTCTAGAGTAGCACTTAGCAGAACTTTATTGCCTTCTACCATATCCTCAGTAGTGCAGAGAACAAAGTCAAGGCAACTGCGTGTTGATGAATTGGAGATGATAAAGTTTGTACTTTTATTAAGAGTTCTCACAGCTGCATGCAAGAATGAGACAAATCATCACTAGTAACAATATTCTATACCAAGTAAAGTAGTACCTGGAATAACAGGAAGTTAATCTGTCAAATTGTAAGAGAATGTCAGAATGTATAGCACTAGTGATGCGTTACATCACCCATTGTGCATGACACAATGACCACACCTTACCTACTGCTGGTGTGAAGCTATTTACGAGTGTTATTTCTACACCCGGTAGAACTTGTCTGCTAACTAATTCAACACAAAGAGTAGCTAACCATGACACTGTTGTATTGCAAGCTCATTACCCTAGTAGTTATAGCAACCAGCCTAGGTAGCTTACCCAACCTGATTGGAGCAGCTGCTAAAATACCAGTAGTGATTTGTAAATAACCCATAATTCAATCTGCACTTTCAATAAACAAAAACAAAACTACAATAACTAAAATACCAAAAATGATATATATTTTGGTAGAAAAGTATAACTAAATCTGGGTGATAGCACCCACAGGGTTTCTATAAGTCATAGGTCAGGGGTGTAAATTTTCCAGGCCTATTTCTACGCTATGAACACTATCTAAGACTATAACCTCCCATAGTAGTGGATAACAGCACCACCCATAGGGTTTCTATAAGTCATAGGTCAGGGGTGTAAATTTTCAGGCCTATTTCTACGCTATGAACACTATCTAAGACTATAACCTCCCATAGTAGTGGATAACAGCACCACCCATATAGGATGTTTAATACAGTACCAAGTGACTGATTAGTCTTGTGGGCCAGACCCTTTACCTACTCATGTAGCGATTAAGTATAGGGTCTGGTCCATGAGACTAGTGACCGATATAAAGAAATGACTAACTGAACAGAATATGAGAAAAACTGAAATTCATTATAATGAACCTACAAACAGGAAGTACAATTCAATGAACAAAAAAACAATATTGGAACAAAAGAGCATCAGTTAACAAAGTTCTGGCTGCAAAAAAGTGTTAAATTAGGGGTTGTTTGACCTTTGCAGCTCTTGCTGTTCCATACTGTTTGGGTCAGGAGAACTGGAGGGGGGGGGGGGGGGGGGGGGGGGCAACACCCACAATTTTTTTTT
>WLWI01003611.1_pt1 | contig 13241 bp, 9 predicted proteins | sample 6701501 | NCBI WGS metagenome assembly WLWI01 (sample SAMN12718690, study PRJNA515312) | sponge metagenome | isolation source: marine sponge | host: Mycale hentscheli | place: New Zealand: South Island, Marlborough, Capsize Point | collected 2014-11-01
TGATGTTGTGTGTTCCCCCCCCACCCCCCCCCCCCCCCCCCCCACCCCCCCCTTCCCCCCCTCACTCCCTCTCTCCTCTCTTTCATCTTTATTTGGCTTTTTTTTTTTTTTTTTTTGTTTTTTTTTTTTTTCTTCTCTTTTTTTTTTTTTGGTTTTTTTTCCCCCCCCCCCCCCCCCCCTACTGATTTCATTGTTTGAGGCTGTATTGATACATGATTAAGACTAGCCAAATACATTACTATTTAAGTCCGACAATTGATTTTGTTAGTGTATTGTAGCACTGAGGGTTTGCACTAATCATTCAATTATAATATGAAGCACCGCAGTGGTGCGAAACCTCAGTGCTATAATACACTAGCTAGCTATTACAAAATCAATTGTCGGACTTAAATAGTAATGTATTAATACCCATGGGATGCAGGACACACACCTGACTGGAAGAGAGTAAAGATCCTGGATACAGATTCACAGAGGAATGAACCGCTGGTGAAAAAAGCACTACACCTACAATTAACACACTCCCAGCAATTACTCTAACATGATAACAGATACTAGAAGCTGCTTGGAATAGACACTCTCAAAGATGATGTCATTACTATGCAGAGCTTGACAAAGACCCATTGCCATATTTGTACTACTCTTTGCCTCATGCTATTAAGCAGCATCACTTTATTCTGTTCAATGCTCAGATGAAGACCAACACAGTGTGATTGAAATGTCAACAAAATAATATAAATATTTGTTTGTGTTTTTGCTATGTGATGAGTTTGAAAATCACATTAAATTATGGATAGCCAACCAAGAACTAGTCAGTCATTGAGTATACATAATACAATTACTCTGGGAGGGAGTAAAGATCCTGGATACTAATTCACTATTTCTCTGTGTATATAACCAAGGGGGCGACATGCATCTTGTTGAAGGCTCTTCGTGTCTCTCCAATGATTTGGATATTATGAATGAAGAGTATGTGTTAGAATGCAGTTGTAATGTAAACTGTATGGCCTTGGTACATTTCATCCCTTTATATTAAAACACTTAGTTGAGTCGGGGATCCTGTCCTCATCAGTCCCCCACCCCCACTTCCTGCAAAGTATCATCATACTGTGATCTGATGGCTAGAACTACAAGATACTAAGGTTTTGTTTCCATAGCCTTGGACTTTGGATATAAAGGGTGTGGGTCATGTTAGGCTTGTGGGTTGCCTCATTGAGATTGCTTCCTCTAAGCTTCAACCCCTGAATATAAATTGCAGTTTTATCTGTCAATTCATCATATTTGTAAAGACAATTTTACAGTCACAATTCAACCGGGCATAATTTTCCCACCCTCCCATTGGAAGGCTAAGTTATGGGTAAATATTAAGCATATTATACCCAGTTATTTTCCCAGCTGTCAAGATATGCTGGTGAGAAAACGGGTGAATAAAGCCAAATATGTGTACTTTTAAAGATATACTGAAAAATACATTGGCATCCATGGCATTTACAGTCTGATAAGTAAATGACCATTAATCTATGTATAATACATGTGTGAATGTTGGGATTAATACATCCTTAACAACACAATGAAAGTATTTGTATTTATATTTAATAAATGAAAGTATGCAGTACTTTGGATTCTGGCAGTATTGCTTAAAGAATTATTCACTTACGTCTAGTTTTCAGCTTTATGTGGAGGTGACTATTTGATAATAAAGCAATCAATAATGTTTTCACCTAAATGTATAGCTAATTACAACTCCTCAATTAACAGCATGATCACCTAGGGGTTAAGAACTGACATAACATACACACAGTAGGTGTGGTTTCTTCTCACTCCATATTGTTAGTGTCAAGTATTTACAATAATAAATTAATTACACACTTTAGCCTGAGAAATTTTAAATGTTGCCATAGATAGCTATTGTAAAATATCACAGTATCAATTTAAAATTGTGAATTTACAATTGTGCTTATTGTTCCTCATTACTGTGAAAAGTATGGCCACTTAAGCAATAATAATAAAAGCTAAAACATTAATTGAAAGTTCTTATTTAAACCAAAAATAGAACTGCATTTTCGACTGTTCTTTACTATAGCACTTTGTTGGTATATTTTGAAATACAGGGAACACAACAATATATCTAGTCTGGAGTTTAAAAAAATAATCAATGTTATTACTACACATGACGACCTTAATTCTTTGTATTGCCAAGTGATAAAAACAAATATAAACATATGATGAACAATGTGATGATCTATTGAAATTACACATATCATTAAAACATTTTCTTAAAAAGTCATTGCAGACGACCTTTATCTTTGACTTCGCACGGACAGTTGCTGATCATTCTGACTCAGCAAACTAAACTGCTGATCTGTGAACTGAATGGGGACAGGTTCAACAGTTGCTCTGTAAAATGCGCCTTCAAATACTCCAAAGTCTTGCCCAAACACTCGATGGTCTCTGAAGTTCAATTTTTGTGGGTCTTTTTGAAGCTTTGCAAAAATTAGTTGAGGCCTACATGAGAGTAAATATAATACTAGTAGTGCCTTGAAGTGATTATGCTTTTTTTTTTACCCCATATGCTTTTCAGCAATTCCTTTCATGTTCACCAATTATTCTCAAAATTATCCCTACTTATTTAAAGAAGAAATGTTAACTATTGTGAAGTATGGGTATATCTATGTCAGTGTGCATTCAAAGTTAATAGTATGTTGAAGATCAGCTAGTTTCTCCATCAAGAAAAAAACAGTGGAGGAGTGTGTTTAAGCTTAATGGTGATCGTAGTGGAAGCCTGCAAAATAGACTAACTGGACTAAATGCTTCCAACTCTAGATTATATGTGACCGTCTACAGGAAAATCGGGCACAACGCGGCTCCGACGAAATTTTTTTTTGGTTGCACTTACACACTCCTCGGCAAGCAGATATTAAGCTCTCCAAGTTTTATCGCCGTAGCTTTAGCCATTCCCGCTATATATCACCTAACCGTTCCCTTCGTTAGGCTTATTTAATACAATTTTAAGAACTAAATCGATCTTTTTGCGACGTCTACGCATGCCGCGTTGTGCCCGATTTTCCCATAGACGGTCACATATGTAGATGATTGAGAAAGAGAGAATAAATGAAGTGAAGAAATTAATCAAGGAAACAAGCTATGATATGAGCGGGAAGCCTATAAAATTCATTCAGTTGTCTCAAACTCCTTTCAGACAAATGCCTCATTATTCACCATAAATGGAAGGTTACAATCAGTCTCGTCATCTGTGTCATCACAAAGGAGGAAGAGAAAGAGGCTAGTTATACCCAATTCACAGCAGTAACACTCACACACAATCTTTCAATAGACAGGTATGATATACATACCTGTGCTAAGAGTTCCTTGGACCTGCCACTAGACTGAATATCCACCAGGGCATCATGGGCATCCTTGATCATGCCATGCCTGAACGTACACATGCCCAGCTGGACAAGGGCTCGATTGTACAAGATCTAAACCACAAACAATTTTTTTTTTTAATACGTAATTATCACGTAGACGGACACTAAGTATAAGACGGAGAAGAATAGGAAAGGGGATTTAGAAAATCCTTTCAGACAAATGCCTCGATGTTCTCCATGGGTACCCACAAGGTACAGCCAGTCTCGTCATCATTCGTCATCATTAAGGAATGTATGAATACGAAACCAATTAGCATTTATATAATCTAATTTATAGTGTGTCAAAATGGTTGGGATATACAGGGGTTCATACCGGATTTTTTTTTCTTCTTGGGAGGGAGTGGGGGAATAGTTTAAGAAGGAGGGGGGGCACATGTAGCAAAACATTTGTTTGGCCACACCCACTTTTGCTGAAACCACACCCATTTGATTAAAATTCGTCTCAGGCCTAGAATTAGTGACATCGATTTTGGAAGACTAATGCGTATTGCAATTAAAGGACCTCAATTAACTGAAGTGAGCTTTCACCAAATATTAGATATAATATACAAAACAACAAAATCACAGAATACCATTATAAATCATAACCACAGAATACCAATAAGTAGTAAATATTAATTTATTTCATGAAATTCTGGGGGGGTGGGGAATCCCAGGTATGAGACTAAATAAAAATGTGAGGACTGTTTTCGGTCCCTATTTCCTCTCAGACAAATGCCTCGATGTTCTCCATGGGTACCCACAAGGGTACAGCCAGTCTCGTCATCATTCGTCATCATTAAGGAATGTATGACTACGAGACCAATTAGCTAGTGTGTCAAAATGGTTGGGATATACAGGGTTTCATACCGGATTTTTTTTTCTTGGGAGGGAGTGGGGGGCACATGTAGCAAAACATTTGTTTGACCACACCCACTTTTTCTGAAACCACACCCATTTAATTAAAATACGTCTCAGGCCTAGAATTAGTGACATCGATCTTGGAAGACTAATTCGTATTGCAATTGAAGGACCTCAATTAACTGAAGTGAGCTTTCACCAAATATTAGATATATACAAACAACAAAATCACAGAATACCATTATAAATCATAACCACAGAATACCATTAAGTTGTAAATATTATTAATTTATTTCATGAATTTCTGGGGGGGTGGGGGAATCCCAGGTATGAGACTAAATATAAATGTGAGGACTGTTTTCGGTCCCTATTTCCTCTCAGACAAATGCCTCGATGTTCAACAGGAAAGGAAACAAATGCTTCCAATCATCTGTCTCGTCATCAGACGTCATCACCGAGGCAACAATTCCAAAAGTAATGCATGATATAATTGTGGTGGTACATGCCTTTCTTCAAGATAGCAGTAGCAAAGTGTAGAGACGCAGAATTACTGATCCTTAGATAAATACTCTATTAGTAAACGAACGTGAAAATAATAGAGTGAGTAAAGTGTTTAATCTGTGTGCAGGGTTCTATATAGTGTGTGTAAGGAGGTAATTGGAGGGGGGGGGGGGGGGCTCTCCAATTTAAGCTCTCCTCTAATATGCAGCGTGCACTATAGTGTTTATAGCATTTAGCTCATCTACCCAAATTTTCAAGATAGGACCTTGGCATTGGCCATTACACAACTATAAGGACGAGTTGTCACTACAATCATGCTAATACTAAACACCCAAGTAAGAACACACACAGCAAAGATGCTGTAGCACAGGCTACGAGCCACTCAAAGCTACCGGTACAGTGTACTAGAGTTCCTTGACTACAAGCAAGCTCAACCACACACACAGCTGGGAAGAAATTATTTAAGAACACACGCACATTCAAATTGATGAAAAATGATGAATTCCACTCAGACAAATGCCTCGATTTGTCTACATGAAAAGACACACCCACATGATGTATCCAATCAATCAGTCTCGTCATCATTTAGTCATCACAGTGGAATAGAAAACTCTCCTACCCAACCACCCATAATTTCAATGGGGGGAAAATTATAATAAATAATACAAATAACAACAATATTTTAAAGCCAAGTTCCCAGAATTAACCTGAGTAGGGACATCTGCAAATCCGATGTTCTCCTGGAGGTGTGTCATCATCATGAGATCTCGAGCTTGCACCCAGCGATCGTGGAGGGCGTGGTGATAGATGTGACACAGAACAGCACGTGTACGTATTCTGAGTAACCAGAAAGACACAAGGTATACAAGTGAGTGCAATAGCAAATGCAGACTCTGCATTCACATCTATTTAAATAAACACCCACTCAATCAAGTCAATGCTTTCCTATGAACTTTATAAACACTATACTCAAACTAACATACCACAGAGCAAACTCTACCCTTTACCGAGCGTAGTTGCACCAGAAATCATTACTGAACTAAGAATGCCCAACTGTTGAAAATAGTCAATAAATGGTATTATCTCTCTTGCATTCTCAACTCAAACAAAGGAAACAGGCTTTGAATAAAAGTTATTTGATTGCACAATATCGGAGGGAATTTGAGAGGGTACCAATTGCTATGTGAAACTGCACGACCCAGTTACTGTTTAAAAGTCAAAAGAACATGATAAACTAAAGTCATTGAAATCAGCAGGTAGTCTACTTAGAAAATCCTCAGGTGCTTTACTTTGATACCAGACTCCCAGATGTTGACAAAAGGAGATAGAAAAAGCAGCCAAGATGGTCACCATATAGCCCTCATGCACACGTGGGCAGACAGATATACCCATTGACTAAAGTGCACCACGGTTATACTAACTATCCTCCAGATACAACTACAGACTCACTCTCTCTCACTAACCTGTCCAGCTCTTTGCCCTGGTAGTTGTAAATAAACTTAGTCAGTCTGGCCATGACGTCAGTAGATGTCTCCTCAGTCGGCTGTTTAGGAGATTCCTCCGTAATTTCTTCTGATTCCTCATCCTCCTTCTGCTCCTTCTTTTGCAGAGTAAGCCTGTCAATCTGTACAAGGACAGAAAGGAATCAACAGAGGCCCCCAGCAGCAAAGAAACTTGTTTTGCGAAATGGACAAGACATCAGAATAAAAATAAAGCTCAAAATTCTTTCAACAGAGATAAATTCTGAGTTGGATTTATGATCATCATTTGCCTTGCTATCTTTGAATAAGAAAATGAACCAAAATAAACCATTTACACAAGAGCTTGTCATACTACCCGTTGTTTTTCTCTTTATTCTACCCACACACCAAATTTCTTGTACCTTTTCACGATCACTTAATACCAACTTACCAAAATCCCACTTGCCATTTAGTAAAAGTTCACACTAACAAGCTTGCCCCACACTGATATACCACATAATCCGGGCTAATCCCAAGACAAATGCAAACAACTAATTCCATAAACACTTTTCCTTACGCCTACCTTGTAATAGAGATGCTCTATTCTACGTATGTAGATACGACAGAGCATCTCTGGCTCCTCGCCGCCAAACTTCTCCTCTATGTACTCCTGCATACGTTGAATAATGTCTGCTACTTTAGACTCCCACTGTAACCTGACACACACACAGCAAGTTCACTACTAGTGAGTTCCATAAGAATAACAAGTGTAAAGACTATGTGGCAACACTTGGGAGAGATACCTGAACTCACTTTGTTACGAACTCCATGGAATGAGAGTCCGTGTGCTGCAGGATCTTGGTAAACTCCTCGTCCAGCCTCTCCACAACCACCAGACAACTGCCTTTAATCCGATACGGCTTATCTGTAGCCTGTACAGATGCAAAATAATAATTTTAATTAAAAAAATTTTAATTTTAATTTAAAAAAATCAAAAAAAAAATCACCACATTGAAACAAGTCCGTCTTACACTGAAATTGACTTCATCATCAGAAATGGAGCGACTGAATTCCAAGTCAGAATTGTTCTCCAACAACGTCACCAGACGACCAACATTCTCAACACAGCTATAAGTTCATAGAAATTAAATAATAAATGTCGACATTGATGACAATATTATTAGTAATAATAATAATCTATATAATAATACAACCAGACCCCATTTAGGTGAGAAAGTTTCAATCTAGTTTTTATAAAAGGTCAGAACTTGATAACAGTATAATAATAATAATGGATATGTGTTTGCTCAGACGCCTGCCAGGTGAGGCATGTAGGATCAGCTGGGCCAGCGAGTCCACCAGTGGGTTCTGCCATTCCTGGCACTGGAGACTAACACTAGCTCACGCACTGGACTATTACATCATCATCGCCATCACAACAAACAAACAAACAAACTCTTCTCACCTCTCCCACACATCATCTTTCATGCAAGATGCAGCACTGGGAATATCGTAGATGATGGATATCAGATCTCCCAGCAACAACACCTCCATTCCAACCCCCAAATTGGCCTGACTGGAAAAATCCAGCAATATCTTCAGGTTGTCTATGCTGCTGATCCTATCCACCGTCTTCTTGCCGCGAGCAGCAATGATCTCGTCTCGCTTCTTCTTGACGATATCATGATCAATCTCGTCTACGTCTTTACCGAACATCATCTTCTTAAGCTCCTGCTGGTTCAATGTCTTGGTGGACTTGCGCTGGATAACTTCCCAGTCGCCATCTTCTTGCTTTTCTGCTTCACGCTTCTTGGGCTTTGCTTCTCGGGCCTTCTTCACCTTGACCTCATCGTCTTTCTTCCTGCAAAGAAAATGTTACCAGCAGTTTTTCAGTTGAAACAAAACAATAAAAATAAACCCAGCAGAGGATGGTCAAGATTTGAAAAAATAAATAAGCCCAGCACTGTCTTTAATCTGCTCACTTTTTAAGAAAGTAGTCAGCGGTATATCTGACCAGTCCCCGCCCCTCTTCATCTTCACTGGAACTGGATGTAGACTCGTCTGACATGTCCCAATCATCAGAATCCGATTCCGACTCGCACACCTACACAACAACATAAAAACTAAATAAACTAACGAAGACCACTCTTATTTCAAATGAAACCAATAACACAAGCTAAATTTCACGCACTGACTGTCTAACATAACCCAATACTTTTAAACTATTTGCCGAGCAGGGTGTGTGTTTTCAGAATGAAGCTTGAGAGAGATCAAATCGGACTTTTTTTAATTTTATTTCAGGGCAGCTTCTTGTTTCCTGAAAATTGATGAAAATTTGTGGCAAATGTCACCTTGAAGGTCATCATAATTTTCAGCAACATGCCCTCCCCCCTCCCAAAATCATTCTCAGGGGTTCCTAAGAAACCAAACATTTGGTAGTCTAAAAATTATGGTGGACCATATTAATAAAAAAAGACTGAACTAGCATCATGTTGACTATATTTATTAACCCTAAGTATTCCTCCATAGTACTAAACTGTCCAGTTAACAGGAAAGAAATTTCAACATTGGAGCAATGGTTCCAGCAGAGTAAATGGTCAGATAATTCAATATAAAGGACTCAAGAATGACATAGTTCCATTTCTACCTCAGCAGCCCGTGGAGGAGCAGGAGATGGTGACTTGGTGGCTCCTTTAACATCCTTCTCTTCATCAGACTCTGTAAAAGAGAATGTATTTTCAATACCCTATTCATGTTAAACTCTTTGTTCATTCAACAACTAGCCTTGATCATCAGCAGCTGCATCTTCATCCTCAGAAAAGACTGGGTTGCTCCGATACTCCTCCAGTTGACTCTCAAAGTCTTTATTGTATTTACGAATCTTTTGTTTCAAAGTTGCCAATGCCTATTTCATCAAAAGATGCACCCATGTGAAAAACAAACAAACAAAAAACAACCCCAAACAAACAACAACAACCACAAACAACACTAAAACACCACAAACTATTTCCCACTATAGCAGTTACTCCTTCTTTGGAACAATAGAACATACCTTGGCATTGATCTTGCTCAGTTTAGCCTTTGCTTCTTTGTCTTCCCACAGCTGGTGAGAACATACATACAATACAGTGCTGATAATATGATCACAGACGATTCATATTGGATAGGTAAGAAGGAATGATAAACAGAAATACTCCTGGAATATTAGGTACAGCCGTATGTAGTGTACGTATTACACACACTAATTAGACAAAAACACTTTCAGGGCCACGCAGGCTTCTCCACAGCTCTGTGGAGCTGGAAATAACCCGCTTACACTTTCACAATCAGTAGTCGTTAAATTAGCGAAGTCGCACGGGAGGAATTGATCAATTAAGTGCCTAACTTGTGCCCAAGAGGCGTCTGGATAAGACGGGATTGAGTGTATATTCATATATTTATACCATAGAAATAGTTGATATTTCATGCAAAATAATTTTTTTGACAAAGAATGAGAAACACAAATAATTATGGTAATAAGTCACAGTCCTTTCAGGTACAACGGAAAAGGTTTGCTTTGTAACTAGGTGAGCTTTACAGGGTGCAATGGGCAAGACTATAATTTAGTTAGAAAAATTGGTATCACTGGTATGACACCGCAAGTGCCTAGTTCAATTACTTAGCTACCGGTTCAGCAGCTGCTGATGGCAAGCAACTAACTCACTTGAGAGATAAAGTCCTCCATCTCCACAAGCGATCTGATGTAGAAGATTGGAGTCTTCCCTTCCTTGTCTATCACATTCTTGGCCTTGGCAAAAGCCTTCTGCAAAGTATCGAATCCTATGAAGGCAACATATGAATAGCAACAGAAAAAACAACATTGTAAAGACAGTACTGCGTCACTTATCACTTCACAATTTCTTTCTCAACCTTCTTTTACTCATTAGATGTATTCTCTCTCTTCTCAGGCTTTTTTTTTCTTCACAATACAGAATTAAAAATATTGGGTCACCATTGGGAATCGAACCCTAGGTATTTGTCAAATGGTACCTAATAGAGGGAAACTTGCATTTGAATGATGCCCATGACCTAAACATTTTAGTAAAACATCTCACTACTATGAGAATACACAAACAGCACATCATCATTGCACCATTTGGGAGCTATGGACAGTATCCCTAAATAACACTCCTACCGAAGGAATTCCCAAGGCATTTTAACTATTAGCAAGGTCAGAGATTTAATAGAGATCAGTCATTGCAGATCAGTCCCGAAAGATGGTAAGAAAAATCTCATCACTCCTCACTAACACACATACATCATCGTGGTCTGCTCAAACACACCAACACACCTTGAGTTATGCTGAGGGAGACCGTGGTTAAAGTGAGGGGGATAAAGTTTAATTGAATTATGAATTACAGCGCTCCAGTTAAACTAGAGTTTTATAGGTTAACAGCTGACCAGCAACTTATTTGACGGCAGATTTTTTCTAGTTGCTGCAGTAAAAACTACAGTACACAAGGCTTGCAACTGCACTGACTGCAGGCCAATGAACACATAGCATACACAGATAGGAGTGGCTTGAGATTGCCCTACTTCCAGAATTAAAAAAAAAAAAAATTAGCTGAAGTTGAATTCCATTGAGTATCAAGATTAAGAAATCATGCATGTGACTAAACACTGATCAGTGTGAAGCAGGCGTATGCATCAAAGTAGTACGGGTTTAAAAGTGGGTGTGATAAGTATAGCATAGCATTGTTTCCCACCCCCTGTGAAAAATCCTGCATGATACCCTAATTTACTAGTCTGGCTATGCCACACTCCTGACTCCCATCCCCAAAACTCTCCTAAATAACATAATATCTGCAGAAATTGCAATATTAAAATCTTGCACTGGATATTTTCTGAAAGACGATAATTCCACTTTTTTTTTAATATTTCCAAGATATCAGTAGCATGAAATCAACAAAGCAAATGTCCCCATGAAGGTCAAGAGAAGGCGAAATGCCCTACAAAAACCCTGCTTACAGCACCCAACAGTCTGCACATACTAATGAATCCCTACTCCCTTGGTTCCAATTATAAAAAAAACTATGGCTCACCACTTTGAACTTTAGCCACATCTCGAATTTTCTGGCTGTTCTTTACTGCTCGTATTAAATCCCTCAACTCGTCAAACCTGGCATACCGTCAATCAACTCAATAGAACCAAACGCCTTATAGGAAATTACCTCTTGTCTTTCTGGGACCTAACCACCCGTTTTTCATCGTCCTCGTCATCGCTGAACATATACTGAGGACGCCTACGAACAATAAAACAGTATTTAAGTATTTACGCTTACTTTCAAAAATGAATTACAAAAATTCCTACCTAGTTTGAACGGTAGGCTTGGGCTGTTCCTCTTCCGAACTCTCTCCATCACTCTCTGAATCAGTATCACCAGTAGCAAAAAACCTGGACATCTTGCCTAATACCTGCACAAAGAGGTACAAGGTTAGGCAGAGTTTAACTACACGTGCACCGCATCACGTGATAGCTATACTTTGATCGACCTTTTCCATACCATCTGCCTATGCCGCTCCTTACCTTTTTGTACAGTATTTGCTTTGTCAGACATGGCTCTCAACCAAGTATCTTGAGACATGTAAATGAACCTGTCATGCTTAATTGTGTCCTGAGCTTTTGTCTACCTAATACACCTAAAATTCTGGCATTATGTTACCTATTTTTGTAGCTATATTGGATAGAAGTGATTGATACTATACCATTCTTCTGTGAGGTAAGTCTCACAGAATTTCGTGAGAGTAGGAGATCCTGAGTGCATTTGTGAAGAGGGGAGGATACACACAAACATTGAATTACATGGAGTCATTACGCTAAACATGCTTTCTAAATTTGCAGCTATCATAATTCGAGGACAATTAAAACTGTACGGTAAAGGGTCTCGCATAGTGTAAATCAAAAGGTAATGATCGGCAGGAACCTTTTTTTTAATTAAGGGTGTGGAGTCAGCTTTTTTTTTATCATCCGGTTTAGTAATTGCCGGACCGGCTGATGCGTAGTGAGTGTGGTTGCTTACTTTAGCCTCGAGTGGTTACTAATTATTTTGGATTTATTCTTTGCGACATGAAAAAAGGATTATGGCTCATAAATTTACTACTTTCCTCTATACTTCATTACAGGATTGCTTCTGGACAAGATAGTGAGGATTATTTGCTAGTGTATAGTGAGATAGCTACCCAGGTTCCTTCACTTCCATAGCCACTTAACTAGCAACTATAGCTTATCAAGAGTGTTTTAAGTATAATTCATAGTTTACTAGGTGATAATTGAGTTTGTAGTAATACTACACAAACTTTGATACCTGTCTTGTCTAGTCATAGTAGACTATATGCTTGTACAATTCATTTGTTAGCACCAACTCTTCCAATTATCTGTAGATTGCAGCACGCTGAACATATCTTACAATAATCATCCCACGGCCTATGTTTTTGCAAGCTCGGTCATGTCGCACCTAATGTGCGTGCTCCAAGGTGTTCCGGTGTCGGACCTGCACTGGTGGCGAAGCAGATACTCCTGCGGTCCCTTTACCAATGCCACATCTGTGGGTTGCGCCAGCGGCAGCTCTACGTGTGCGTTTGACGTCATGGAGAATGAAGACTACTTGTATTACTGCTGTACGGAAGGGAGGACATCCCCGGATTCTGCCGGCAGGAATCGACTGTACTGCTTGCAGATTTACAGTGAGTGGTGGTGATGGTGTTAGTGGTGATGGTGTTAATGGTATGGTGGCTTTTATTAAATTACCTGGGTGTTTGGTGGGGTTGCAAGTAAATTAATTTGTGAAGGTGTGCTTGGCTGTTCCTTTTTTTTTTTTTTTTTTTTTTTTTTTTTTTGATTTTTTGGTGCATAAAGACATGTTCAGTAGTTTGTACCTTGCATTAAAATAGTTGTAGACTGATAATGGACGAGCGTGCCAGATTCAATTCCTCCCATACCAGATAATAATACTGAACTTTTTAGAAATCTGCTCTA
>WLWI01003613.1_pt1 | contig 13238 bp, 9 predicted proteins | sample 6701501 | NCBI WGS metagenome assembly WLWI01 (sample SAMN12718690, study PRJNA515312) | sponge metagenome | isolation source: marine sponge | host: Mycale hentscheli | place: New Zealand: South Island, Marlborough, Capsize Point | collected 2014-11-01
GCGCTACACATATTATGGTCTGTCGCGGTCTTCGGTTATTTGTGATTTGAGTAAAGATTGTGAAGTGTCCTGCTGCCAAAGAAACCAAATCGCATAACAAAATTGACAGCGGCGTCAAACGCTTGTCTTTCACAGATAGACTGCCACGTTCACCGGGTAGCTTGACGACTTATAATATTGTGGAAATCTTAGACAAATCCATACCCGGAATACATGAATTCGTACCCGAAGGACTTACGCCGAGTTTATCTAGTTTCTAACCTGATTAATTCACAGCAATTCCCGGTGAAACGGAACTCTTTTAATAGAAGTCAGTTACAAATTTTATGCCACCTATAAATTGTCAAAATCTATTGTCGGCATTCTGGAATTGAGGCTGATAGCGACTTCAACCTCGGAGTCAGGACCTAATTTTAGAGGATGAGATAGCTGTAATTTGCTTCATATAAAGATGTTATAGTTCACCGGGAATTGCTGATTAATTCATGCGATTCGTCGCGAGAGTGCTTAACTCGCTCATAATAAATTGATTAGAGAAATTTTCACGGCGGAAGTGAATTTTCATTCACTGAGATGTGTTGTGAGCTAATCGGCTTATTCGAGCAGAGATTAGGGATCGCAGCAGAATACTGATGAATTATTCAGGTAATTTAAGAATACCAAACGTGATCAGGTTTTCGAACAGTTTCTGTGAAGTTTTTGCCTACAATGATCCCGCAAGCGGGATTGAAAAATCTACTGCTTGCAGTATACATGATATGTGCTGACTCGCAATGAAAGGAGAAATGGTCAAAAACCCGCCTGAGTACAGATATAACAATAATTAATTTTCAAATACGAAAACGGTATGCACCCAATTTTATCCACCCAAAAACCGTAAAAGGAGGAAATCCATGCCAACAACAATCGCAAAGAAATTATTAGAAACACTTGAGACAATTGACCGACCTACAGCTTTTTGTGTTGGAGAGAGTGTACCGATTATCATGCCCGGTCTGGAGATCAATGGCGTGGGGCCGATTGGCCTGCCAATCAACAAGTCGCAGGCAAAAGAGCTTATCAGCATCTGCCATCAGGCCCCATATGGTAAAAAAGAGAAAACACTTGTCGATACAAGTGTACGTCGCGTCTGGGCCATTGATTCGAATCACTTAAAACTAACCAATCCACAGTGGCCTGACTTTCTCGACGCCACTCTCGAGCGTGTACAGCATCAATTAGGTCTGGAAGACCAAGATCACCAATTGCTTGTGTATGAACCGGGCGGCTTCTTTCTACCCCATCAGGATGGAGAAAAACTTGATGGCATGGTGGCAACGCTGGTGGTGACTTTGCCATCGAATTACGAAGGCGGCGAACTGATTATCCGCCATTGCGGCCATGAAGAAACAATTGATTTTGGCGGCTCCGAAAGCGCATTCAACCTCCATGTCGCTGCGTTTTACGCAGACTGCGAACATGAGATTAGACCATTGAAAACCGGTTATCGCATTGCGCTCGTGTATAATATTACACTAAAACGATCGAAGAAGACGATTAAAGCCCCCCAATACAACACGCAAGTTTCTGAAATTGCCAAACTCCTGCAGAATTGTCAGACCACAGACGATCCGATCAAGTTAGCGGTAATTCTCGACCACGAATATACTAAAACTGGCCTGGAACCAGATCTCCTCAAAGGAACAGACCGTGCGAAAGTTCAAGCGCTCTTTGCGGCAGCGCAAGAAGCTGGATGGAAAGCCTATCTGTCACTACTGACCCTACATGAATCTGGAGATGCTGAATGTGACTATTATGACAGCTACGACTACGATGATGAACCTGAATGCTACACCATGGGTGAAGTTTACGACCAAAGCCTGGTAGCGGATCACTGGACCAATCCAACCGGAGACATCATGGAATTTGGAAAAATGGATGTTGATGAGGAAGAACTTATATCAAACATTGAGCTAAGAGATGTCGATTCAGAAGAAGAAGTAGGAGGATACACAGGAAATGCCGGGGTGGAAATGGAACGATGGTATCGCCATGGCGCCGTCATATTATGGCCAAATCACCAGCATTTTGAAATTTTATGCAATACAGGTATTCATTCTGCCATTGCCGGTCTGCAATATATGATCAAACTATGGCAGAACAAAAAATCTGATGATGAGCTAAAACAGCAATGCATGCTATTTGCTCAAACCATTTTGAAACGGTGGCCGGTGCACCATGACAATTTTCACTGTCCAGGCATCAATAAGGAGAATGATACGGGCTCCAAAATGCCCGCTTTGCTTAATAAACTGGGCAATCCCAGCCTTATTGCAACCTATGTCGGTGATACTCTGATTCGCGATGCAAGGGAAGATCCAAAACGAACCGTGGCAGCATTATGTCAGCAGCACGAGTGGTTGACGTTTCAGAAGCCCCTGCTGAAATTGTTCAAAAGCAGTACCGAGAATACAATTGCAAGAAATATTGTCATTCTGGAATCACTCTGTGTTCATAAAAACAACAGTAATGACCGACATACTCTATGCAATGCCTTGGCGCCAGAGATACTGGAAGCATTGAAGCGTGTCGATAGAGGGGAAAACGAGACACACAACTGGCAAAAAAAGCAGCTCAACCGTAGTGAATTGATTGTATCTTTATTCAAATCAATCTTTATGCTTCCTATATCCGGTTTATTGGCAGAATTGATCGACTACATTGTAAATTTACCCAAAAAATATGATTTAACAACCGTACAAATACCCGCACTGATCCAGCTGGAAAGTTGGATGGACCATAAAAAAAATACCGAATGCAAACCACTAATTAACTGGCTAAAGGCATGTCATGCAGAACTAAAATCCCGATCAGAATGTAAACCTAAACCGCCGCAAGACTGGAAACGTCCTGCAAAACTTTCCTGTTCCTGCTCCGATTGTAATGAATTGAGTCATTTCCTCAATAGTCCAACGGAAAGAACCCATCGATTCAGAATAAGGAAAGACCGACGGCAACATCTCCATCAGATAATCGAACGTCATCAATGTGATTCAACGCATGTGACTGAGCGCTATGGCTCTCCTCACACGCTGGTTTGCGAAAAAACACAACGTGCTTATGAGCGTCGGCTCCAAGCCTACAAATTAGATTGTGAACATCTTACCATCATCGAAGCCATTGCAATTCGATTTAATGCCATTTAGCTCTTCTTTATATTGCATTCCAAGTTGAGCGATTTATAATGAATAAAATTGGTTAATAGAGCTTCTTCAAGAGTATGTTCGAATCGAATTTTAAGCATAAGATGTACAGGTGCGATCGTTATGGGCTAATCGCTGCATTAGTTCCACCTTCAGAATGCATAGCGTTGACGCCATGTGTGTTATACATGACTGCCGCAACGGTGCGTCTCACCTCGGGAATACAATCGTAGCAATTATACCGACAGCCATCAGGTTTTCGACAACCATGACTCATCCATCAATTCAACACACGGAATCTATACGAAAATCTCATGAAGTTTCCATGAATTTCATACAAGAAAACATTCACCCATAATATGCTCCTTGCTCATAAAAACAACTTCAGCCAATGCGCTAATATAAATAATAGGCCTGACCCCAATGCATGATTTGATAGAACAGAAAAAACTGGCTGAACAAATATTATCCGAATTTTTAGCGAAAAATCATGACCAGGAATTAATTATTCTTATCGGCGCGGGGAATGATTTTTTAGTAAATGGGTTAAGAAGCCTGATGAATTTGGATCAAAAGCTATTCGTTATTGATGCGGAGCCCCTAACTGCCGATTTTCCCCAACAAAAAAATACATACTTTAGTTGCGGCGATTCAACTCAAACATGTTTAGATAAACTGCATAAAATAATTGCAGAAGAAGTCTATTGCCTTCGTTTTAATATATGTATGGAGATAGATCATAATCCAATCAGGAATGAAATGATTAATAAGATCAGGGATTATCTAACTCCAAAGTTACGATCGATAATAGAAGCTATAAGAGATCGTAGGCATACGGATGAAATTTCATTGCAAAATATTTTACTCAACCTTCCATCTATAAAAACCGGCAAAGGCTTAAAATCACTTAAAAAACCTGATCATCTTTCAACTGCTATTATTGTTGGGGCGGGCCCTTCTTTAGATACTCAAATTAAGTGGTTGAAAAAAAATAGAGATTATTATTTTGTTATCGCGGTGGGCGCTGCGGTAAAAGCATTTAAAACCAACATGATGACCCCGGACTATTACGTGGAAATTGACCGTTGCTCCCTTCATAATTGGGATAATATAGAAATTGAAAAAACTGATAAACTACTATGTTCTTCTACAATTTCACCAGGGCTCGCTCCAAAATTTGATTATGCATACTAGTTTACGTCAAGGCATAATATTCTGGAAGAAACGCTTGCAACGCCAGTTAATAAAGATATAGATAGGCTATTTATCGGCACGAATGTTGGAGTCGCTGCAGGAAGCTTTGCAATTTATCTGGGGTTTAAAAAAGTAATTCTGCTTGGCATTGATTTATGTTGTACGATTTCCGGAAGCACTCACTCTGAATTTCACACGTGCGGCCAAGACACGCTGTATTCACTTAACAATCGTATTTCGAATTACCTGGAAGTAGAAAATAATATAGGGAAAAAGCGTTATACAGTTTTTGGATCTTTAATAAGTTCATTTGAGGAACTCATTCAACAAAATCCATCTGTGGAAATAATTCAGGCATCACCTGAAGGAGTAAGACTAAAAGGTGCAAAATTTATTCCATGCGATAAACTATCAATTCCACGGTCAAAACCGATTCCTCGGTCAACACCTGCATTAAATGAAATATACAACAATCTACCCTCAAAAGAAGCCAGAATACCGTTCAACCAATTACTCAAACAATTTACATCGATAAAAAACTATAATTACTTAATTGAGAATCAATCTAATAAAATTATTGATTCCATAAAATTTATGGTAGACTATTGCATGTTATGCAAAAATCATTGGCAAATTTATGCCACTTTAGATATAAACCAAATCAAAGACCATGAAACTCAATTTCTTAAAAATAGACTAATAAAAATAATAATCGAACTTAAACAAACGACCATTGAAGCAATCAATCATCCGTCTCCAAAGGAAGTATTTCAACACTACTATCAAACACATTATCCTTATGTTGGAATCACTTGCGACTACCATTTTGAAGTGGACAGATTAGAGCATGCAATTCCTGATATCTATTCAAAATTAAAAACGTATTACTCATCGCACCCCAATCCCAGAGATAGCGATTTTTCAATATTTTGTCCAAGAAAACATATGGTTCAACTCAGAAAATGGGATAATAAATCAAGCAGCTATAGACCAACTATAGGTAATTTTGATCTAATTGAATATGCAAAAGACATTTTATCTAAACACCTTAACGCATGGAGTAAAAATCATAAGACAATAGAAAAAGCAATATGCATAGGAGTTTTTGACGCTAATTACTTATATTTATTCAAAGAAAAATTCCCTCATATCCCCATTGTACTTATCGAACCGTCCCTGAGTTTGTTTGCTGAAGTATTGCGCTACGTCCCCCTTATATCGATTCTTGGTCCAAATACGCGCTATGTCATAAACGTCGATGACGAAACGTTTAAAAACGATTTAGAAAAAAATTAAGCGTGAACAGTCATACAATCCCAATATAATGACGCTGTGCTCTGACCCCCTTGGCAAGTATTGCTCAAATTTAAAAACTAATCTTTTACAGGATATCATTAAAGCGGGCAATGACTAAACAGTATATTCAACGGATCGTTGGATGATCGCATACCCCCTATTTGGAAGGCTCCAAATAAGAAATCAGCGCATTTACTGCGGAATCCCAAACTGAGGCCTTTAATTTCGCAAGTTCCTTAACGCTCTTCAAACTAATTTCCAGTTCTTCTCGAGTGTGGTCCAATATTTCTTTGTCTTCAAGCTGCGCTTTAATAAGCTCAGGATCCGGTTTTATACGTTTGCAATATTCTAGGCAGAAGCCCCAGAAATTGCCAGCAACCTGCCATTGTTGTTTTTGTTCGAATGATGATGCGAATTCAGCAATCCAGTTCGAATAGTCTGCGATGTAACGCATAACGTTTAGCACTAATAAATTTTGAGACTCCATGCGAGCCCAATCTTTCATTTCACTTGCAACCCAGACATTGTCATTCCGCAGTACAGGTTCCGGTTCCTCTGGTCCCACTACTTTTTCAGTCTTTACTATGGTTTCCCGGGGATCAATCGTTTCTATAACAAATTCTTTCTTCATAAATTTATTTACTTCAAAAAAATCTTCTTTCCCCTGATGCAGCAGGGTAAATGTTAATCGGGCATGAACGACAACATTCACTCGTGAAATATGTTTTGTATATTTATATATCTTTTGCGATATCAATTTTGGAGGGACTCCTGTTGTTACTTTTTTCTTCTTTACACGATCCAGATACTCTGGATTGTCCTCCTCTGTCACCTCTCCGGCTCGAGTAATCAATTCGAGATCTTCATCAGATTCTGCTTTGTCAACGGCAAATGATGCAACGTTGCATTTATCGAGAACATAGTCAGATTTTTTTGCGTTGGAATTTATTTCCCCTAGACTAATACCGTAAAATAAATCAGTTTCTTTAAACCTTTCTCGAAATAATATTTCGAGATCTCTTAAGAATGTTGTTCCTAATCCTGCCTGACCGGATGAACATTCCGTGAGGATAAGTTTTCTCTTTACCCATGTATCATAAAATAATGTTGACTGACTTAACAGATCGTCTAATTTTCTCTTTAATTCATTGACTGATTCGGGAAGCTTCACACTATTTTGTTCGCAAAAAGGAGTAAATTATCCGCCATATTACAAAGAATGAGAGTAATTCCATGTCGTTCTGCGTCGGCCATTTCTTTTTCTCCGACCTCTAAGAAGTGGCTAATTGAATCAGGGATAATGCCAACATAAGATTGCCAAAGGAGATTATTGACTTCGTTTTTAACAACAGACGCAAATGATTCGGATTCCTCAATTCGCTGCTTGAACAACTGATATGCCGACCAATAATATTTTTTGGCCGCTAAACGACTAATTTCCTGCTGCCATAATTTAGCTCTTGAAGAGGCAATATCTTTTTGCAATACTTCTATTTTGTCTCGATTTTTTTTCTGAAGAGCATTTAATAACGGAGGGTCTGCTTCACAGGCCGCGATAAATTTATTGGTAATTAATTCCGTATCTAAAATCAATTGTTCGGTGGTTTTTAAATCTTCTGACGCTGTGTTAAAATTTGAGATGCTATTCTCTACTTTTGATAATCGACTTTCGATAATCAATTGTATTTTTTGTTTTATCAATAAATCTGCTGTTTCATCGAGATAATCAAGAAGCTCAATATTTGTGGGGTAATCGTTTGCTCTGTTTCTCAGTTGATTATATGCTTCAAGAAATTGTCGTTTTCCGGCGGATTTTTTGGCAACGGCAATGATCTTTTTTACCCGATAGTTCTCGCCATATTTTTTTAATCGCTTTAGCGCTAATCCTCTGTCGCCATATTTAATTTCAGGCAGTATAAGACTCCCCTTAATTTCTTCAAGCCAGAAAGGGAAACCACTTTCTTCCAAATTCTTTGCCCAAAAAAAACTTTTAGCTTCATCCAAATCCGCATGAATTTCAATCGGTCGCTCAATCCAATCAATGGCTTCCTGAACTAATTCTTCATTCTCAACATTTTCCGTAAAAAATAAATCACCTTCCATAATTTGCAGAAATGGGTATTTTAATGCGATTTTTTCATACCAATCTAAAAATATCAGAGTCCCGGCATCGAACTGAATTTGCTTTGCACGCTCTTTATTAATTTCCAGGAGTTTTCCTTCATCACTTTCGATACACCACTGCAATACCGCATACTGAGTATTAACTGAAGTGGGTTTGACAGGCGACGCCAAATTTAAATCGATCATAACCTTTGGCGCCGTAACACAGCCGCCAAGAACAATAACAATAAACAGAATACCTGATAATGTAAAAATCATGTGTTTAAATTTTCGATCCATTTTTAACTCCTTAGTCGGTCATTGATTTAGCCTGATTAATTCATGCGATTCGTCGCGAGAGCGCTTAACTCGCTCATAATAAATTGATTAGAGAAATTTTCACGGCGAAAGTGAATTTTCATTCACTGAGATGTGTTGTGAGCTAATCGGCTTATTTGAGCAGAGATTAGGGCTCGCAGCAAAATACTGATGAATTATTCAGGTTAGTTAATTATTGTCAATAATTTTTTCAAAACGCAGTGGAATAACAAGCCGCATTCCAAGATTTTTCGGTTTCCCGATTTCCGGATGGATTCGCTTCCTATACGTCGTCGAAATTTCTACATCCGAGGAGCCGACATGTCCGCCTCGGCCAATATGCCGAGATTTAACCGATGAATCTAATTGTCTGACAGGATTCACAGCGGGTTTATTTTCATAGGCGCCAAACCAATCTGAAACAAGTTCCAGAGCATTGCCTCTCATGCAATATATGCCAAGGTAATTAGGCTTAATCTTATTTTCAGTAAGAGTTTCACTATTTCCTCTTAACAATATCCCACCTGTTTCATCTCCGAACCAGGGAGTATCCAAGAGGCTAACTTCCTGAGTATCGTTTGAGCTATATTTTGCCACATACTCCCATTCTGCTTCCGTTGGCAATCGATAACCCGAGGTATTAAGATCAACCTTCCAATCCTCCGGGCTTGATTTCTTGTCATCTTCAGCAGAACAAATATATGCTGATTTCAGGTCGTGCTTTTTGCTTAACCAATTACAAAACCTTAGCGCACTAACGTAATTTATACCCGTAACGACAACATCATTATTATCAAATAGAGTCAAATCCAGATGTTTTCGGGCAAACTCTCTGAATTCTCCAACCATTAATTCAAATTTTCCTAAATAAAATGGCGTATCCAAAACGACCTCATGCGCCGGTTTTTCAGTTTCAAATTTAGATTTTTTATTTCCCATGCTAAACTTTCCAGGAGGAACAAGGCAAAATTCCATGCCAGAAGAACTTTTAACCGTCTGAGGATACATTCGGAACCAAACAGCCTGATTTTTTTTGAACTTAACGTCGTAGGAATCATCGACGGATTTATAACCTGGAGGTAAAATAGAGTCGGTCAAATCTGATAATTTCATTTCTTTTCCCAGTTCATCTATTGACAAATTTAACTCTTTCAAAGCAAGCGAGATCCAACCTCTTAATTCAAAAAGAAGTGCGGCAGAATTATTACCGGTGTTATTAATCAACGACTGTAATTGTATTTCAAAAAAATCTAATTTGTATTTTTTAGCGTCAGCTGGAAAGAAGCCTTTATCAACAGCTGAATTTAAGTAGTTTAGAGCAACAAGCACATTTTCTCTAGGTGACTTTTGTTTTATCACATCAAGTTTTGCCGCTTCTATATATTTTTTTACTTCAAGCAAATCTTTCTCATAAAATGATTGGGGATCTTCCAACAGTTTTTTTGATGTAGAATATAAATTTCCAAATTCTGTCTTTGTCTTGTTATCAATAATTCCCACCAGTTCTTCTCGATTGATTTCGCCAAGTAAAGTGATAATATCGTCTAGGATTTTATTTCGTTCATTTTGGTCATTTGTATGTTGCGCTTTCGTCAGCATTCCTACCCCTTCACGCAGGCCATCAAAAAAAATTTTTTAACAAGTCCTTTACCAAGTCGACTGTGACGACAGCATCTTTAAGCTGAGTTAGAAGGTTTTCATAGATATCAGTTGCCTTTACATATTTTTTTTCTAAAAGTGATTGCTCTGCCTGACTGATATCGGCGTTTATTTTATTCAGTTTATCTGCACAGTATTTCTCAAGCTCACCCCTGTCCAATTTATCGAGTTCCTGGCCAAATACTCTTTTTGCCTTATTAAAAAATTGAATCTGAAACGGATTACTATTCCCTTCTTTTAATAACTGTTCAGTCGCAATGTCAACCGCATTGTCAAGAAGAACCAACGCCTCTTTATAATGTCCAATTGCACCTCCGTAATCATAGGTCTTTACCTTTTCTTCTCCAATCCGCCTTGCCTGTCTCATTTTTGCAAGTTTATTCAGAGTATGTTTTTCCAGAACTGAAAAATCGACTTTATTCAGTTTTGACATTAGTGGATTTTTATATTTTTGAAGTTCCTTACTTTGTGAATATGTCTCTATCGATTTATTAAATAGTTCTGCAGCGCCTAATGCTAAATCTGCCGCTTCCATAATGAGATTTTTTTTAAGTGTTTCCTTGGCGCCTGCAAATTTAATGATCGCTTCCTGATAGGCATCGGAACCCTCTGATTTAACATTATCCGCCTTGTTTTTTGATTGCTCGGCAAAATTAAACACTGCTGTGGTAAGGTTTTGTTCTATTTGTTTTTTGACGTCAATAACAGCGCTGCGTTTCTGGGTTTCTAAAAAAGAATTAATTTCTTCTTTCTGAAGCGCTACCAACTTATTAAATGCGGGCTGGTATAATTTATACGCTCTTTCTGGATTCTCTTTGATGAAAATTTTACCCTCGGTTAATGCAGTCAGCGCCTCATTATAATTGACGTCATATAATTTTCTGGTCTTTTCAACTGAAGATTTGAAACTGAAGACGGTCTCTTTAAATGCATTAAATTCACTTTTTTCTGTTTTCTCAAGATATCTAATCAATTCATCTTTACCCGCAGAATTTAATTCCTCTGCAGCATTTGCAAGAAGTTGACCTGTCTTAAATCCGTCAATGAGCAGATTACTTTTCGCCTTATTATAATAACCCATTGCCGAATCGGTGTGCTCTTTGAACATTGATAACGCATTGGACTTTGTCTTTTCATAATTTTCTTTCCAAAACAACCCAGCCCAGATCAGCAATTCCCGGTGAACTATAACATCTTTATATGAAGCAAATTACAGCTATCTCATCCTCTAAAATTAGGTTCTGACTCCGAGGTTGAAGTCGCTATCAGCCTCAATTCCAGAATGCCGACAATAGATTTTGACAATTTATAGATGGCATAAAATTTGTAACTGACTTCTATTAAAAGAGTTCCGTTTCACCGGGAATTGCTGAGCCCAGATTACCAATCCGGCGACGACAATACCCGGCAATGATAATAATGCTTTCCTGACGTTATTTTGAAAATTTATCTTGACAATAGCTTTCTCTTGAAGCTCAATTGCTTCACTGTGTTGTTTCTGTAATTTTAAAATTTCATTACATGCGTCGTTTACCTCTACCCAACTATGTTCAGAAAATTTTGTCTGCGCCAGGGAAAATTTCGAATCAATTTCCTTTTCCATATTCTCTGATTGAGTTTTTAATTCTATAATCTCTTGAGCGTCAGTTGAAATTTCATTAGCTGCGCTGCACGCTTCTATACACCCTTTATAGTCTTGATTTTCAAATAGTTGATTAGCGTCGTTAACAAATTGGGAAACCTTATCTTCCTTGCCATTCAGATCCTTGTCTTGCTCTTCCAGTAATTTAAATTTCTCCTGCCATTCTGAATTCCATTGCTTATCATCAGGCAGATTAAATTCATCCTTTTCTTTCTTCAATTCATCAATTATTTCACGGGCCGCTGTCAATTGTTTACTGGATAGCGCTTCGTCCAGCTCTTTTGATTTATTGGCAAAAAGTGATTTCAATACCTTAAATTTTAATTTTTCAGGCAAATTTAAAACCACGGAATCTTCTGGATTCAAATCTTTGTACTGATCAATAATCTCAAGAGCTGACTTATATTGATTACTTTCTAATGTGCTATCCAATTTCTCCTTGAGTTCGTCTCGCAGTACTATTTTTTCTTTTGCATCTTTGTGAAATTGGTTAATTTCCTCCACCATCTTGATGCCGTTAGGCTGATGAAATTGTAAATCCTTCGGAAGCAACCCAAATTCTTTAATAACCCGACTCCATTTTTTGTCGGTTTTGAAGGCAATCATCCTCTGCAGGGTTTCAGCGGCTTGTTTGAATAATGGAATATCGCTGCCGCAACCTGTACAAAATGCTCGATGAATAGAGTTCTCCCTTTCACACTCTGGGCACCCCATCGTTAAACCTTCACCGCAATTTGCGCAAAATTTATCAGAATTATGGTTGGCAGTATCGCAAGCAGGACAAATATTTTCACGAATTAACTGCATCGTATCACGTTTTCTTGCAGTCGTATCTCTAAATGAAATATTATCCAAATCCTTTATCAAACCATCCATACTGAAATATCGATCTTCCGGCTTTGGATTGATACATTTAAATATAATGTCATTCAATGCCTGAGGCGGTGGTATTAGGCTGGGAATAACATCCTGCGGCTTTTCTCCAGTCAATAATTTATACAAAACTTTACCGAGAGAGTATATATCCGCTCTATGATCCACATTTTTCGCGTCGCGGCGTTGCTCGGGCGCCATATAGCCGGGTGTTCCCATGGCATATCCCGTAACTGACAACTCCGATTCCTGCCCGGCTCGGGCAAGCCCAAAATCTACTATTTTGGGGACAGGCTTACCATCTTCAGTGATAATCATGACATTATCAGGTTTGATGTCGCGATGAATAAGTTTATTGCGGTGGGCATAATAAAGCCCCTGAGCAATACCCTTACAAAATTCGACGGATTCCCGAGGCTCGATTTTTTAATTTTTTAAGGTAGTCACTGAGAGATCCCCCATCAATATATTCCATGACAATGTAATAACCTTTGTCATCATAATCGTAATCGTAGACTTCGACAATGTTACGATGCTTTAGCTTTGCAATTGACATCGCTTCAATTTTAAATCGTTCTAATATTTCCTCGGAGGAATCATGATCCATCAAATGAGTTAGCAACCGTTTGATGGCCACCGGCCGATCGAGATTTTTATCCCGTCCTTGAAAAACTTCAGCAAATCCGCCACGCCCAAGTTCCTTCATCACCTCATAGCGGCCTCCAATTACTTCTTTTGGTCCAGCCGAATCTGATTCTTCCTTTGGTTCTGCATTTTTTTCAATTAGTATCTTATCAATAATATTCGTGTATTTTTTGGCAAGAGTTTAATAATTCAGAGCTGAAATCAATATGGTTTCTTTAAGTTTTTGAGCGGTTATAACCAGTTCTTTTCCCAACTTTGTCAAGTAGTATTTGTATGTTTTACCTGCCCTTTTTATAAGACCAAACACATTAAGTCTTTTAATAAGC
>WLWI01003614.1_pt1 | contig 13237 bp, 10 predicted proteins | sample 6701501 | NCBI WGS metagenome assembly WLWI01 (sample SAMN12718690, study PRJNA515312) | sponge metagenome | isolation source: marine sponge | host: Mycale hentscheli | place: New Zealand: South Island, Marlborough, Capsize Point | collected 2014-11-01
ATGTAAACATGAGAAGAGTGCAAGGGATACATATGTGAACCATATGATGGCAAAGCATGCTGGGTTTGAAGTGAATGATAGTGGATTAGTGATAAATCCCACATGGAGTCACATTGGAGCGTCTCCAGATGGATTAGTGAAGTGTAATTGCTGCACACCTGGAGTTGTCGAAATTAAATGCCCATTCTGTCATAAAAATGACACTATTAGTGACAGCATTGCACAAGATAAGAAGTTTTGTTTGGACAAGAATACAGATGGCACACTAACTCTGAAGCGCTCACACGCATATTTTTATCAAGTTCAGACACAGATCTTTGTGTGTGAGGTGGAGTATGCTGACTTTGTGGTCTGTACTTTTTCCAGAGGAAAAGAAACCAGTGATACACATTGAACGTATTATGGCTGATCCTGAATTTTGGTCCCAGTGTGTAAAAAAGTCAACTAAATTTTTTACTGTTTGTATCCTCCCTGAACTTCTTGGAAGATGGTACACAAGACCTCAAATTTCCTCTAGTGGTTCTACACAATCACCAGGCCCTTCAAGTGAATCATTTCCTGAAAGTTCCAGTCTATCAGAATCACAAGCAAACAGTACTACAAAGAAGTACTGTTATTGTCAAGATTCTAAAAATGATGGAGATGAGATGATTGCTTGTGATTATTTGAACTGTCCGATTGAATGGTTTCACACTAAATGTTAACAGATTACCACTATTCCTCGTGGAAAGTGGTATTGTCCCTCTTGTAGGAAGCTACCTGAGTTAAAAAGGCAAAAGAAAAAGTCAACCATGAAAACAAACTTTTCATTATTCTTTGACTGCATTATGAATCTTTATTGACTGCATGTACAATGTTTCTTAACATACTTTTCTGCATGCCATGCTATTATTATAAAGTACAAAAAAATCCTATAGTTTTCAGAGAGCCAATATATATGTATAAAGTTCTCCCATAATATTCTTATTTATTTCATAATGAAGTACAACATTCAACAAATAAATCTAATCAAAAGGCACTACAGAGTCACATAAGTAAATGCTGTTGAGTAGGGCTTATAACTGTGACGAATAGCGACTAACTCGAATAGAAATGGAGCTCCCATAAGTTTTTGCGTTTTAACTGCACCCGCAAAAGAATTCAAAGCAGTAAACAATTCAATTTCTAAGGTGATACGGGTAATGGTCGCTAAACCAGAGGATTCTGTTTAGTGAAGTTTGGGACGGGGTCGAACGTATCGGATATTTGACTTCTAACACTGAAGCTACTGAAAATAAGGTCCATTTTTTTTAATTTAGCATACAGGGTAAAGGGATTTCAGTGCCATAGTAACAAATCTCTGCAACTGCTTGGAAGGAAAAAAACAACATCTAACTGTGTAACCCTTTCCTTTCTCAGTTAGCATCAGAGAATCTAAAGTCTCTGATCCCAGACTAAACTAACAGAATTACCTGAATAATCTTCGAAAGCAGTGGCAAAGAAGCGCAGCTTGACAAAGACTTCACAATTGTTTCAAGAAGAGAGTAGCTGCAAACATTTTGGTTGAAACAAAGTTGCGTAAGGCAGTGCTGGAGGATGATTCTCCGCGCTCGTTAATTGAAAATACTGGAACTGTGAACGATTTACCCAACTTACGTAATTAGAGGCGCGGGCGAAAACAGAAGTCTCGCGTACCCCATAAACAGATAAATAAATAAATAACTAGTGGTGTGCTTGAGCACAAATGGCGAGCGAGCCTGATAGTTAGGTAACATAAAATGTTACTATTTTTAGCTTACTTCATGCAAACACTATAATAGCAGTTGACCTTTTATTTCAGCAAACAAATACAAAATCACTCTCCTACCTGATTTGTTAACTTTCTGCCATTCTGATAATTTCAATTACCAGTAACTCTTGAACAAGCTCTCAGCTATGATAAAAAAATAAAACAATGTTATTATTTGTAATTTTAGCCTACAAATGTAGAATCACTACTTCCCTCAATTTCCTTAGTATTGATAACTTCTGCAGTATCAAATTGAAGTTACTTTGACTATCTGAATTACCGCATTTTCGCAGGAATTTTCTCACAATTTGGAGCTTAAGTATAAAGTAAGGCTTGTTTAATGCTGTAGTTTCAAATAAACTAGGGTCAAGCCTAAAAAGTCATGTTTTTTTGGAGAAAAGAGTTCCCCGCGCGTGCGTTTAAAGGGCATACGTACCATCCCACATACATATATACATATAACATATACCCGATTTTGCATTATCCACCCCTAATACTGTCTCGCTCGCTTCGCTCGCTCGCCAATTAAATAAATACAGCGAAATCTCGATTGCGTTACGATTAATCGCAAAAAGGCGAGAGAAGGCAAAAAGGCGAGAGAAGGCAAAAAGGCGAGAAAAGGCAAAAAGGCGAGAGAAGACAAAAAGGCGAGCGATTAATTGTAACTACAAAGCGGGTGGAATCGAGGAGTAAAGGGAGGGTTAATTTCCGAAAGGATGGCGAAAGTACGAAATAGGAGACAACTGTTTCCTAAAGTAGGACAGAAATTCAGAAGCAGGAAAGATAGAAAAAGGGGACTCCCTGACTCTGAAGAAGAGCTCAAGAAAGGAGAGGTGGGGTATAAGAAAAGCTCAGATAGTTCAGAAAAAAAGAGAGAAGGAGAGGGAAACTTATGAAACCTTATCCAAATGGTAGAGAATGGTATGCAAATCGCAGCCCGTAATTATATACTCCAAAAAATAATCTATTTATGTGATAAAATATTGTTTGATTATTCACAACTTTATAGTAATACGATAATTTATATTTAGAACTAATAACTAGTACCACCCATTCGAAAATATGCATGCTGACCATTATTGTTTTCTATATGGTAACTAGTAAACAAAATGTAGACAAAATTTAATAATTTTTAATTTACCACTGATTTATAATGATGGTAAAGTCATAAACTCTGGTGTATTATATTATTTATGTGACGTTCAATAAGTAGTGTATATTGACAAAAGCTACAACAACATTATTTGGACTACATATCATGTTTGGGTCATTAAAACTATTTCAGCAAATAATGTTTGATTTCTATATACACATAAACAAGTTTGTAGTGGAAACTTCATAAATATTAATCAGAGAATGTATAATTAAGTAATGTATTAAATATATGCATATATATTCCATAAATCCTTGTTTGTTATTTATGTATAGATGATCTACACCGACAATACCTGCCAAGATTAATTACCATAATGAATACATCATCAAACTACATATATGCCATGTGGTCTTCAGACTCATCAATATACAATATCAAAGTTTCATCACAAATGGGTTCATGGAACATATTAACTAATGATTCTTTCTTGGGATTAAATTTAACAAACTCTGATGACAATATTACTTTCAGTGTATGCGAGACTACTTCAATTACATTCAAAATAGGTAATGTTAAATTTAATATGCAAATAATATGAGCAATAAACTGGCCACCATATTAACTGCATGAGATTCCGGATGACAATACTATGACATTTATATTCTAAATTCTTCAGTTTGTATAGCTTGTATTTTTTATTTGCATCTAGTTCATAGAAAGACTGGAAGGGAAGTATAATGATTGGCTTTGGTTATGATTTACTGACAACAGAATATAAAATAAACAATACTTCATGATCCGTATTAGCTAATGATTAAATCATTTGAAATAACACTATTGATTGTTTTTGAAATAATTATATTGGTAAAACTTCAAAATAAAATGGTTAGCTATTCCTGTCATTTACTAGGAGCTAACAGCATTCATATACTTTTATATTAGATCACTGCATATTTGATGGACCAAATCAAAATATATCAGATCAATTCATAATCTATTCTGATGGACAAGTGAAACTTACATGCCTGAATGATCAGAACAAATCATTTAATAGCACCTGTTCAGAAAATGGGGAATGGAATCAAAATGTGTGTATAGAAACAGGTATCTGAGAACACTTAGATATTTTTCAGAAACAATATGTCCATTTTATTCTGAAACTGGTTTAGGTGGTAACATGACTTCAAGCAGTGCAACAACTTCCTCTCCAAGTTATGGATCAGGTGTACAAACTGTGGACAATAATAATGCAAGCTCAATGGCGGGAGATCATAGGTACATCTTAATTATTTCATTGTCTACAATTATTCCTGCAGGGATACTGCTTTCACTAATAATTATTGCTGTACCAGTGATCACAATAGCATGTAAGAAAATTTATACACATGTAATAGTGAAATTACTATGATTATTATTTTCATGTAGATAACTTGAGAACTAAGAAAAAGTAAGCTTAACCACATTTATTTAGTATTTAGTCTTACTTATAATTCCTACAGTTCTGTCAGCAAGAATACAACTACTAATGATGGGGTGAGATTAAATTAAAATTTTGATTTTATCAATTATCATTTTTGATATACAATATATAGGATGACACATATGAACCTCTTAGTAACCACCATTATCTATCAAACCAACCAAAGCGTGGAATAGAAATGAATGTAAGTAATCCTTTGTTTCATCATTGGAGCTTAACATGAAGAGTTCATTAAAAAAAAATTTCTTAATTTACAAGAGGAAAAACGTACATCTAACACTTAAATAAGCAGTAACTTTAAGCACATAAAGTAATAGTGAAGAGGTGTAAGAAAGTTGAGTATACAGATTAAACTTTGAGGAATACTTGGGTAGTTTCAGAGAGGAAAATGAAACACATAATCTTCCCCTGCACCATTCACACCCCTACAGCACTACGCTTCTTATATGAAAGTAATTGTTTAAAGATGGTGTCCACTATCTATTTTGCACTTTATTAAAGGATCAAACGTATGCTCCACTCAACAACCATCATTATCCTGAAAATTCTTATCTGAAACAGAATACAGAGATTAGAGTGAGTTTTTTTTATTAATTATATTCTTACTATTTAATATATACATTTATAACAAATAAGAACAAAATTTTATATTATTGAATTCTATCGAAGAACTGACAAGTGTGACATTTATTTGCATCAATAATAAGAATGTATGATCATTGTGTGTTATTCATTTTCCAAAATAGTCTAGTGCTGTGGATACATTCAAGTTTAATCTGATTGTGTTATATAGAATATTTCTGGAAGTACCTATTCTCTGTTACACCCTCCTGCTGGTGACATTTATTCCACTATAGAAGACAATAAGTCAAAGCAGGTTAGATTATAGTTATGATTAATTAAGCCAATCACCATTATTTTTTTACATTCAATCTAATATTGTTCCACATCTCACACATTTTTTATTACATTTTCATAGATTCATAAAATTTATTGCTGTAGCTATGTATTTGTCTTGTGTAATTGTATATCCTAAATGAATCAGAAATAACATATACTCAGTAATTTTTTTATCATTTACTAGATAAAAGGGATGGATTATGCTGAAATTAAGGTACGCAATAGTTGTCAGAGTGTTAAGCCTTATTCAGAGAAGGGAAAAGTAAAGTATGCCAATATATTAATGGAAAGTTGTGAACAAGGTAAGTTTCTACAATATCAATCATTTTCATATCAATTGATTAGGATTGCTTTTATACAGATAAAAATTTAGATCTTAACACACTGATGATACAACTTCGCCCAATAGCAGACCATTACCGACTGTTTGGGAGTGTGGCTGGAATATCTCCAGATAGTATAAATGATATTGTAGCCAAAACAAGTTCATCATATGATGGTATGACTGAAATATGTGAATTATGGCTTAAAAAGTGTCATGCAGATGGAATTCAGCCTACTTGGCGAGCTGTAGCAGAAATTTTACACTTAATTGGATGTAAAAGACTATCAGAAATGATTTTACAAGTATACTTCACAGGCAAGTAGCTTTTTTCTGCTTTAAGTTAACACAATCACTCAATTAGTTCAGCTACATAATGAATAATGAAACATCGTATAATTGACTCATGAAATCAGTGTTATAAAACGATGCGGCAAATATGCCTACATGCAGTTCACAATATTGCAGTTTTGATCAGATACTATTATACTATATTAATAGGAAATATTTCCAATATTATAACTTGACCTGAAGTTTCGACTTCTTGCCGAAGACCTCTTAGGGTTTAACTGAGGTCGAATTCTCCGTGGTCATATAATAACACAAAGTAAACAGCAAGATTTCTGAAGGGCACCCTTACTGTTTATTATATCCTGGAGGGTGATATGCACGCAGCATAGACAGCCAGCATCCTGGAAGCTCTAAACCTATGTCTCTGTAAAACTTGTTGTTGTCAGGATAATAAACAGTAAGCGTGCCTTCCAGAAATTCTGCTGTTTACTTCGTGTTATTATATCACCATGGAGAGTTCGACCTCAGTTGAGCCCTGAAGGAGACTTCAGCAAGAAGTCCAAACGTCAAGTTAAGTTATAATTAACAATATTATTGGCTGTTAAAAAGAGAAAAATTTCATATTATTATAATTATTTCAGCTGAGAATGACTATACTATAAATACTATACTAGTAAGTAATTTGACATTTGCTAAGTAACTTTTTAGTTACATCAGGACTTTGTCTTTCTTAACCCATGCATTCATGGATATACATACGATCATTGTCATACCTGAAGACACTTTAATAACCAAGCTCAGCTAGAATCATTTACATTGCCTTAGTCACTTTTTCTCACTTGTTTTTTTTGACTCCTCTATTAAAGAAAAATAGAGCTGTTACGGATGATGCTTTACCATACAGTTAATGATGGTGCTTTACAGCAGAAGCACAGGGAATAGCTACTCAATCTTCAGAGAATGCTGATTACACTTATCTTGTTGAGTATTGCAAGCAAAATACAACGAACATCAATCAATCTACTTTGTTCATAATATCAAAGCATTATTCTCGTGGAAGAAGATTCTCTACAGGAAAAAAATAAATGAAAGAAGCTTCTGATCAATGGTGTCATCACTCACAAGGATTAAAACCAGCTGGAGGAGCTAGTCCGCAGCATGTCCTTGCATACAGATTTGTACCTTCGTATTGTATTTCAACTCTGATAACGAATGTTTTCTCTGGCCCAAAGTCTGGTAGTTATAGCTTCCAGATGGAGCAGCAATGAAGACGCTTTCCCTGCTTGCAATGAATTTAATCGTGTTCAAATGTCCTGACTTTAATAGTATGGACAAAAGGATTGTATTGCAAGCCCTCCTTCACAAGGAAGATTCTACTTCTTCTTCAGTGGCTAGTGACGACCCTATACTGCCCCAACTGGAACACCGAACACTACTCCAACTGGGCAAGTCAGTGCTACATCCAATCGTATAACAGGGTTCCACACAACTGCCATGATGAAAGTAACAGCTGGAGATTACCATCGTCATGCTCAAGATGTATTAGACACTCCAGCCACCATTTCTTTGATCAGCTCTAGTCTAGCAAGATCCATCAGGGCAAAAATCTTGTTATAATTCCATTTGTTGTTGTTGTTTTTTGTTTTTGTTAGCCAATGAATGATTTTTAATCAGTTTTTGGGGCTGTATGCTAACCTCAGAAGCAGCATAAATATTGTAATATTTACCATTTTATGTAACTCTTAATTTATTAGGTGCACTTAGCATTGAATATTTAATATTATACTCATTCCCTGCAGGGCAACTGCCATCTCCTACTCATTTATCACTAGATGAGCCAGCACACATACTACCAGATGTTTGTCAGATAAATTCTCCAGTTTCCAACACACCAATAACAGCTGGTAAGGAGCAGGGCCACAATGGTCAAGTCTGTGAATCTTCAGAATTATCTGGTAAGAATCAAAGAAAAACATAGGTTAAAATATTCATTATTTTATGTTGTATCTCAAGATGACACACCTCCACCTGTACCACCATATAAAGAAGAAGGCTGCAACAGCATGTTGTATGCAACTGTACAAAAAAAAACAGGATATAAGAAATCAAAGCAAATGTTTGATTCCTGTGATTTTAGAGGCGAAATTCAAGAAGCCTAGAACAAGACTAATCCTGGAATTATACTATTTGTCCTGTTTGATAATTAAGTGTGGTTATACAAAGTGAAAATGGTTGTTGCTAACCAATATTAAGTTTGAGATAATTATTATATAATATTGAATGTCGCTATCTTTCTTATTATGAAGCTATTCGCTTAGTCAATTGTATGTAAATAAATTAATTCTTTGAATTGCTTTTGGGCTACGTTTTTCCGCCCGCGTCCAAACAATTCGGGAACGAGAGGGTTAACCCATGATTCTTTGTCCACAGCGTAGCTGTCCATGTGAGCTTCCCATTCAAAACTGTATGGAAACATCACTGTTTAATTGAAATCGCACGGGGAAAGTGAAATAGCTCGTAACGAATTGAAATACCTCAGTAACTAAGGGGAAACTAAGTGAAATACCTCGGTAGCTAAGTGAAATAGTACAGGTAAGTGCGCATGCGTGCAGCGTTAACCGTGGAGTATAGTTCGAGTAATTTCTAGTTGGAGACAATGTCATTATTTACCGTAGAAGCTCTACCCGTATTAGACGGAATGTTTATCAACGTTAAAAACGAAGTTCCAGCGGAAGCTAATCCTGAAATACGGAGATAGTGAGTGAACGATACAACGTAGCTTGAAGGATACAGTGTAGCTACAATTGCAAATGACTTTATACAAAGCTGGCCTAATATTAACGAGTAATAGCACGGGTAACCTGTGCTATTAGGGATCAATAGCACTCATAAAACAATTGAAATAGCACTCGGTGAAGCCTCGTGCTATTTCAATCCAGTTATACTCGTGATATTAATCCCGAATAGCACGGGTAACCTTGCTACTACTCATAACAATATGACTAGAAATATTGAACCATGAGCTATATACTGAGCTAAAGAGCTAGCTTCAACTGCTAAATGCATAAAAATTTATGTAGTATACGTTCATAGTTGTAAATATATGAAGATCCTACTACTTTGCCAAAGTAATTATCAACATCAAGTCTCTATTGTAGCTAGACAGTTGATATAACATGTTAGTTAAGACATATAACTGATTTCGTAAAAAATATATATATACATAACTATTTATAGTTCACACTGCACATTAATAGACTAGATTTAAGCATGACATATATGTATATAAAAAGCAAGTTTTTACTTCAAGCACATTTTGGAAAAATATATAATATATCTGGACATTTTTTAATAAACAACTATATGAGAATACAAAACTTTATTAATATACCCAATATTTCATAGAAATATGAGTCTTTTGAAGTCCTTTGGGGGGAAAAGTCTTATTACTCACTTAACAAGTCACACTTGAGGAGCAACACTAAAATGATTTATATACAATTGATAGTGAAATTAAATATTCTAAATGATATTGAAGTAAATACTAAAACCTAACTAAATCTTCAGGGAACAATATGGAAAAAGATTAAAAGTAGCTATGCCATCAAGATCTTTTTTTGCATAAATTAAAACCGAAACATGTCTGGAATTTATAAATCAAAACAAACTGGAAACTATGCGACAACAATTTTGTAGTTATTCTGCATGGGTTCTGTAATCTTTTTTATTCTTCACATTTAATTATTTTTCTTGTTGCACAGGAGAGCATCAGGATCAAGTGGTTCTGCACATTTGTGTGGTGTAGAGAAGACTGTGGCTGCAGATTCAGAAGCTAAACGTACTTTTGAATCTGTAATGGTAGAAAAATATTTTTGCCAATTGAACTACTTATTCTCAAACTTGCACTATTACTCAAGCATTTTGTTAATTATTCAGAATAGCAATAGCCAATTCTCATTGGCTGTATAGTGTTTTTTTATTATTATAAAATAGCTATTATTTTTGTCAATTCCTGGAAATAGCTGGCTAATAGTTTGGAAAAAAGATTCTGATTATTAAGTTTCAGCTTTATAACGAATAGCTAAGTTTAATTTTTTTATAGCTAGGAAGTATTTAGCTAGCTATGACTAGTATAGTTATTTACCTAAAAAGCTGGATACTTTTCACTTTTAATGCCTGGAAAATTTAGCTTTTTATAGAAAGAACCATGAAGAAAGTTGGGCCAAGTAGCTATGAGGTGGACATGGAGTCATACAACTGAACCATCATGATTGTTTATTTTGTATGTGGGCGTGAGTGAGCAAGTTTCACAGCAAGCCTCTGCAAATAGCTAGCTAGCTACTTTAGTTATGCTTCAATACAATCATAGATGCAAGTGATAAAATATACTTTATGTAATAGTTAGAGCATACGCGCTTAGGTACTGGTGGATTTAGTGCACTGAAGCCCAAGGGCCGTAGGCCCAAGGGCTTTGTGCACTAAATCCACCAGTACCTGAGCGCATGCTCTAACTATTTTAGAACCCTTTACCAAAGCCGGTGTCACAGCAGATTGGGTCCCCTCGCGTATTTGGCCCGGGCGGACCAAATCCGCTTAGCAGATTTGGTCCTACCTCCGCGGAATTGGTCCGGTTTTTCAGTCTTCCTTTACTGCTGTGTAACTGCAGTTTGAAGTGAAGGCGAAGTTACTCTAGAATGACTGATGCTAGTCTAAGCCAATATTAAGCGAATTTGGATTTTAAAATGTTCAAGAATCAATCAAAAAGCAGCATTAAGCTTAACAAGATTGAGACTTCATGTCACAGCTTTGGCAATCTCTTCCTGGTAGTTGTTGCAATCTAATCAGTACTACTCTTTAATCATGTCACATATAGTTATAGCCTGCTACAACTATCTGTAAATAGAAGGAGCTAAATCACTTACTATAGTTTCAAAATTTGAGAACATAGCTAAGAAAGAAAGGTCAGTGTGTAAATAGCAAATTTGCTGCTGTAAGGAACAGCAATAAACAATTCAGCAAACAAATTCTTACGTCTTCAATATAGTCTCATATCTTTTCTTCTCCAATGTTTTTTCATATTTTCATAATGCTTCTATTGTCTCTTACAATTAATCACGAAGGCATTTATAGTGGCAACATCAAGAAGAAAACGTTCAAGTGTTTTTTTTTTAAAAAACTTTAATTCTGATTGTATTGGCACATAAATGATGCTTCCAAATAAACTTAGAGAGCATTATTCTGTGTCGTAGGGTCATCTCACATCATACAGCTATGGCCTTAAGGTTTTTAAGTGCTGTTTCTGTATAAGTAAGTTCTCAAAGAAACCCATGATAAAATCAACAGGAACAGCAAGAATGGTGATCAGGACTGGCAAGACAGGAGGAACCTTGAAGTATCCATTCAAAGAACGCAAGAGATCTCTACAAGCTTTTGATTGATTTTACACTTCTACTGTTACGTAGAGAACTCCATTGGAACCACTCACAACATCAATTGGGATAAAGCTAAAGTTACTTGGAATGAACAAGATCTACACAAAAGATCCTTTAAAAGTCGTGGTACATTGGGGAATTTAAGAAACCATTATGAGAGCTTAGAACATAATTTGCATGTTGCCATCATAGCCTGGGGTCCTTTTCTGTTTTGTTTGTATCTGAAAATGGTCACTGAATGATGACTGAAAGAGTTGAGGATTTCAATTACATGACTATTGAACTATATAGTATGTCTAGACATTAATCACACAGGACCAATGAAAAGAAGACTGCATATATAAATTGTGAGATATATCTTCGGTATATGAACAGTACATTACTATGGTCTCATAAAATAATTTCTTATGGCTATAGTTTTGATGTAGCTCTGTTAACTTATACAGTAAATTGCTATAGATATTCTGATGCTTCCAAATTTCCTGTTCCTTGGTGAAAGCAACTACACTATAATTATTATGCCCATTTAATTGAGTCTATAGTAATGTTTGCACTGTTCATTTGTACGAAACTGAAAGTGTGTCTCATAATTATGTCATGATTATTGTACCAATTTACTTTTAATTTCTCACATGTTGCTTTTTTTTTCATTCATATTACTTAGCTATATTATTTTTATACTGCTATCATAAGCTTTAAAAGATTAATTGTAAATATTGCAGAAATATTATGTTCTGAAAAAGCACTAGCTATAACAATAAAAGTATAAATAGATGTTTCGGTTAATCCAGTAACCTTTATCGGTATGATATAGATGACTACAAAACTGGAATGCATAAATAAACATGAATCTGGTAACAGTTGCTATGGGAGATAGTTACTATGTCCTACAGTAGCCAAGCTGTCATAGGCTGTGTTTAGTATCCCTAGGTTTTTGTTCATACAGCTTTTTGGGGCCTTTATATACCATGACTCCAAAAAACATCTTGGATACCAACTCATGTGCTGATCAACAGCTCTCACTCCATTCTGGTCAATGTCATGATTGAATTACATAGCATAGTCTGCCACAGCTGATGTATCATCACTTAGTGCTAGGATTCTCCTGTGCTCCTTCAGCCTATGTTGTAATGTACAACCTGATTGTCTAATGATATTGTTTATTTAATACTTCACTAGTCCATATTTTTTATTTTACTTATCCATAGTTACATTCTTGAGGTCACTCATTCATTTTTACATTGTATTGTAATAGTTCACTGATGATGACCACAACTAGCTAGTGGTCGAAACGTCTATAAAATAAAAAATTTGGAATAGTGAAGTATTACCTAGTCACATAGGTTTATTTGGATTGATCTGATTGTCCAATGTATGTATGTTTGGTTACAAGAACCACAAGGCACCTGGTTAACTACTCCAGATCTTTCAGTTGGTGGAACATAGTTTTTTACGTGAACCAGCATATTTCTCAGTGTTGAGTGTGTTTAAAACAGGTGCGCATTTCCAAAGGGGCTAGAATCCTTTTGATACACTCTGAGAAATGCCACACATAATGAAGAATCACTGTAGCTTTTGGTGTACGATGGTCCTGACTGGATGGTGAGGTGTTGGTAATCTGACTGTGTTGGTATGACAAATAGCCAGTGTTGTGTTTATTAGGTGCATTGGGTAGTCATTGGCTTGCAAGGCAGATTTCACATGATCATCTATTGGTTTTTTCGGCAGACAAATTATAGATCTAGTTTGTCCTAGAGAAAAAAGTCTTTGCTACTGACAACTTGTGGACAAACTGATGGTGTGAATTGAAAGCCAAGTACTGTACTTGTCGGACTTTGTCTTGTGTGTTAAGCACGTTTATTTATATTTCACACTCCAGCATTCCAGTTTTGTAACCTGAAACCTTAGTGCAAGCAAAGAAATGACCAGAAAGAATCAGATTTGATTG
>WLWI01003615.1_pt1 | contig 13232 bp, 8 predicted proteins | sample 6701501 | NCBI WGS metagenome assembly WLWI01 (sample SAMN12718690, study PRJNA515312) | sponge metagenome | isolation source: marine sponge | host: Mycale hentscheli | place: New Zealand: South Island, Marlborough, Capsize Point | collected 2014-11-01
TGTGTTGGGGATAAGGTGCTTGTGTTGGGGATAAGGTGCTTGTGTTGGGGATAAGGTGCTTGTGTTGGGGATAAGGTGCTTGTGTTGGGGATAAGGTGCTTGTGTTGGGGATAAGGTGCCTGTGTTGTCTTCTTCATCTTCTAGCTTTCTCTTTTTCATGGGAGGTCGAAGGGAAGTTAAAGATGGAGCTGATTCTAGCATTGCTCTTTAATAATGTATTTGAGTCTATCAACTTCATTTGACACACCCTCGTAAGTGTGTTCTAGCCGCATCATATATGCATGTATCGACTCGGCTCCCTGCTCCCCCATCAATCCAGCTCCCAGATGTCATTGCTTCAACCAAGGACCAGTTTGGTCCTCCAATACATGCATCTTTGGAAGCATTGTAGCATATGGAAATTCAGCTCAGTAGAAGGCCTTAAAATTCTCAATATCATTTTCTGTAAGTTACATTATTATGACATTACAGAACTATTACTGTTCATACCTATGTTTTTTTATTTGTTTGTCATCTACGTATGGCACCTCACTCTCTCAGCTAGAGGCTTGATCAAACTGCTGCTGGTGATGTGTCACCATAAGCAGTTGTGCCGTCCTAAAGTCAATGAATAATAGATGTGTGGATACCTCCAGTGTATTGTATATGCATACCACTAGCTCCACTAAGACCATGAAGCTGACAAAGGAATTCATAATTTCCTGCCTCTGATTTCAGTGTTTAAAGCCAGTGATACCGTTGCCTCCATACAGCGTAGGACATGTATACGGAACACATCTCTTAACTAATGGGAATGCCAGTCAAGTAATTAAGCGTAATATTATTTTACATTTTTTTAATCATTCCATTACCTTTTTCGCAGTAGGCATATCATTCGGGTGTTCATGGTGTCTTTTTTGTGGAGTTGAGATGCACCGTGTTCATCATTTGCATTGAAACTGCCACACCCTTTATCACCACCAAACTTAATACACATCTCATCTTTAGGGATAGCTCCAATCTTTAGGGATAACTCAATCGTGATATACAAGACCACTGGGAAACCTAAGGTTTTTCTTTTTCTTTCATAATTATATTGATCATTGAAAAGCTTACAGCTCATGGCGGTGGTCTGCCACTTTAGTGATCAGGTTAGGGACATAAACAAAAGGAACAGCTCTCATCACTTTTCCTTCTCACTAGGTATCTGGATGTTCAGGGATTAGAACAATCTCCATGTACATATTTTTTTTATCATTAATTTTGATTATTTATAAATTAAGCTTATTCCATAGCAACGCAAGGTCAGCCTACGTTGCTAGACCATGTTCTATGGGGATAACAACTGGAATCTGAGCTTGGCAAAGGAGTTCATCCACCTCATTCTTAGTGAGTGACTTGACCTCAGCTTCCAACTGAATGAAAGAGTCTCCTCCACTGGCTATAGAGCGAATTCTGCTGACCTTATTATAGCGATGCTTTTGTGTTCGCTGACAAGCCTCACCACTTCGAATACGGCATTCAGTGGAGTGGCCAAGGTAATGGGCTGAACAAGTGATTCACTAAGTCGCAAAATGTTTATGTGTATTAGAATGTAGAGTTACCTGACCCCGAGTAGGAACTTTCACTACTGCCTGATTTCCACTGCATCCAGAATTCTGCTGCATGATTCTACGCACTAGATTCCCTGTAACCTTCATTTCAGCTGGTGTAGTTGGAGGAGATGTAGTAATGGGCTTTGTTAGCACATCCTGGATAGTGATTTTGGATGGCAAGTCTATAACTTGAGGGAAATGCTCCTTACAATTTGCAGATAGGAAGCACGCACAATTTTCATACAGTTTCTCTTGCAATTAATTCAAAGATCATTGAGGGAGGTTATTAAAGGTGATTTGATCTTCCAAGAGAGTGGTTGTAACAACTAGGTCAAGAAAGAGATGGAGAGTGCTGAATCCATTTGCAACAACAGTCTAGGCAGATGACTGCTCCACATGACATTTGAAGAGGTTGGTTTAGAATGTGAGTGCAAATGGGGCAACACATTTTTTCCATGACAGAACTTGATGTATGGTACTGTGGTGTAGGGTCTTCATCTGGAAGATGTGATGGGGGTGCTATACTCTGCAAATGCTCTCACAAGGCCTTGGGTGTCTCTCCAGATGGTCAACCTCTGTATTTTGTTTCTTTCGATTCTAACCTCCACCCCTAGCAACAGCCTCAAAGTGTGCACAAATCCAAAATGTTATTATAAACTAAATTATTATAATTATTAATTTGTTCTTTATTGTTATTTTTTATGTACTTCGCAAGAACTCTTGTGTACTTCCTGTTTAGTCAATACTTGCTTGCAGGTACCACAAGTGATCTGGTTAGCAACACCATTTCTAGAGTGTTGTAGCTCTAGCTACACTGGTGCTAAAATGGATGCAGTATGCAGTGGGCGTAAAATTTCGTGCCAGATTTCCTGTAGGCGGTAAAAATTTTAATTATTTTTTGCAATTTTTTTGGTTTAGAAATATAATGCCGGTCAATCTGGAATACATTCAAACATTTAAATTATAATTTCTGGACTGTGTGTTATCAACTATTATAATTAAAAATAAATTTTTAATTATTAATATTATATGACATTAGGATAATAATGAGCCAAACAATCAGAAAGTTATTTTGTTCTGTTTTAGTGGCAAAACTTAGACCTGCAAAACAACATCACACATTGGTTCCGATTAGCTATAGCTAGTGTTATTTAGAGAAATATTTAAAATATAAAAAAATTTTATTCTTTATTCAAGACAATGTTGATTATTTTTTTGGTTTGATAAATTCTAGTTGTTTACCTATACATTTGGGATCAGTCCCAGTCCAAGTGCCATTTGTTTGACACTGTCTTACACTGATGCCTATGAGCGATGATCCTTCCTCACAACGGTACATGGCCAGCGATTGTGCACTGTTACCATTGAATGTAACACTACCTCCTTGTAATTTTGGTTCAGGACAGTTTGTAGCTAAACAAGAACAATAATTAATCAATTTTAACCCCTTTAAAAAACTAGAACGAATATCTTTTAATCAGGAAAAATGTGAATAATGAAAGTTGTTGTCGAGGAATCAAACCTACACCATTGTTTTTCCTTAAAAACGACCCACTCTGATTAAGACTACATTCTACTGCTGATTAGTTGGAATACTCTATATTTAAAATATATCCTCAGCAATTCACTAACTCTGTCACATGTGAGGTAGTCTATTCAGTAACTCTATGTCATGTGTGAGGTAGTCTATTCAGTAACTCTATGTCATGTGTGAGGTAGTCTATTCAGTAACTCTATGTCATGTGTGAGGTAGTGTATTCACTAACTCTATGTCATGTGTGAGGTATTGTATTCACTAACTTTATGTCATGTGTGAGGTAGTGTATTCCGTAACTCTATGTCATGTGTGAGGTAGTGTATTCAGTAACTCTATGTCATGTGTGAGGTAGTGTATTCACTAACTCTATGTCATGTGTGAGGTAGTGTATTCACTAACTCTATGTCATGTGTGAGGTAGTCTATTCACTAACTCTATGTCATGTGTGAGGTAGTGTATTCACTAACTCTATGTCATGTGTGAGGTAGTGTATTCACTAACTATGTCATGTGTGAGGTAGTGTATTCACTAACTCTATGTCATGTGTGAGGTAGTGTATTCACTAACTCTATGTCATGTTTGAAGTATGTATCCACTATGAAAAATATGCACGTACTAAATTATATAAAGAGATTTTCCAACATAATGGCCATGCAATTTTCCTGGATTGTCACATTTTGCTATATGATAAGTCTCACAGTGTTTTGTACTTAGCACTGTAACGAACAAAGTGAGTGGATTAATAAATATTTGTGTGATGAGTTAAGATTAATGTGATCAATTCAGTATAGATTCTACGATGACATTTTTATATCAAGAAATTTGCTCTTAATGTCAGTAAGTAGATTATTATGGCATGGGATATTTCATATTATTCAAAGTATTTATTTTAACTTACAGAAATATTTATGATAGATTTGTTTAGCAACATCATTTTCCCCTATAGCATTCAATGCATTAATCACTTTCATCCAAGTAGGATTTTTTCGTAATAAAAATTCGTAAAAAGTTTCAATTTTTGCAGATTCCACATTAATAAAATTACGTACTATCCTATTCATGATGTGATTGGGTATTTTCAATTTAAGCCCGAGATCATAATAATTTTTTACTGTTCTTGTTTCACTCACTAAACTGTCCAGAGTGACTTCTGGACTCATAGGCTGAGCTGGTTGGGTGGAATGTTCTGAAGTGAGTATGTACGGTATAAAATTTAATTACTTACACTTGAAATACATTATTCTTATTTTTTTTTATAGTTTGTTGTTCTGTAGTAATTAAATTATTTTTAATTTCATTAGCCAATGACTATAAATTCAGCAGAGTGAGCAAAGTGAGCAGAGCTGTATACTAATAGGTTGAGGATATATATTTATTACGTACATGAACAGGGTCTAATACTTGTTGCCACATAAAAAATGTATTGAAGTAAACAGGATATATGACTTAAGGCAATATTTTCCCATGTCACCCATGTTCAGAGTTATCCTACCGAATTGGAAACGGATCACGTGTGCCATAGAATTGTACAGATATTGAATGAAATAACTATTTCAATGTTACTGGATATTTTCTATTAAAAAACAACAAGAATCAGTGATTTAAGTAATATCTACTCTCTACAGTCATTGAATTAAATAACGTTATAATTAATTCCTTTAACTGGTTGTAAAAGGATCAAAACAAACAGCATTAACCAAGTCTTACATTAACTTTAGGCTCCAAATTGTGAGATAATTCCTGTGAAATACCTGTTTTTGAAGTCATAAGAAGTTGCTGCGACTGCTTACTTTGGTATTGAAAACCCTTTACCTGACAAAATTTCAAACTTTGCTGTTATTGGGAGGCTGCAAAGTGCCACTGGTAGTCAGAATGCCTTGATGTTAATGCTAAGGAAGCTACCACCACTCAGGGGAAGCTAAGTAAGTACTTAGTTCTATATTGTTAGCTAAAATTACAAAAATAACTTGGCCATTTTTTTGTAGCTGATAGCTTGTTGTCTAGAATTACCAGTAATTTAGATAGTCAAAACAGCTTTAATTTGTGACTACAGAAATCACACATACTCAGGTAAGTGAGTAATGTATTTATTTGCTAAAATTACTGGTCAACTGCTATTCTACCTTTTGTATGAACTATGCTATAATATAGATTTTGAAGTAAAAATAATGTAATTTTATGTTACCTAACTAGGTAGGCTCGCTTGATATTTCTGCTCAAGCACACCACTAGTATATATCTATGTCTTCTGTTTAATATGTGTAGGCATAATTATGTGAAACCTTTTTGTAACCTCAGGTGTATACATACTCTTCTGCCAATGTGCCTGTGCAAGCTATGAAGTATGGTAATATTCAAAACTATTTTTGCTGCATGTAGAACCCAATAGAAATGAGAAGCAGAAAATAAACATCTAGGCAGGTAGGCAGGTTAACAAAGCCACAGCTGAAAGATGAGAAGAGAAGAAAGAAATGAAAAAGATGAGGGCTGGAAGTTGAGTTTAATAAAGCTGCTACTGTAGAGCAGGTAAGATAATATGTAGCACTATATCACAACTACATTAAAATTTTGATGTTCAATGTAGCATAAGAAAGTGTAGTTCCTATAATAAAGTAGAGTAACTGCTAAGAACAACAACTAATTTGTTGTTTTAACTTACTGTCAATTATTTATATTTAGATCATTAATGAAGAGACTTTTTCACTGAAGTACCTTTAGCTTCTGAATCTGCAGCAACAGACATAGGTATTGGTAGAAAATATTCTTCTCTACATTACACAAAGACTTCGTTACACAATGTGGAGATCATCTGATCCTGATGGTCTCCTGTGAAGTGTAAAAAAAAGTTAACTAGATGTGAAAAATGTAAGACTACAGAAGATATGTATTTATCTATATTTTTACTTAGTTTCCAGTGTTGTTTAGGTTTATAGATTCTAGAAATGTTTAAGTTTTAATTCATGCAAAAAAACAACAACTTAAATGCTTAGTTTGAGTCTTTTTCGATAATGCTCCTTGAAGATTTAGTTAGTAATTAGAATTTCAAAGTATCATATTATTTTTTATATAATAGTTCAGAAAATGTCACGATATTAATATCAAAACTACATTAGCTAACTTATAATATTCTATAGCTGTAGCTTTTCATCTTGCCTAGCTCCTTGGCTCACTCTGCTGACTTCAATGGGAACCAGTTTTCTAGTTAATGTATTTATTTAGTACTTACTTGGTACCACTTTTTTAGCCACTTTGAAAGATATGTCTGGTAGACCAACATACAATAACACTTTGGATAAAGTGAATGCATTAGCGTTTTCTTCAGGATTGTTCAGCACCCATCTGACTAAAATTTCAGTCATTGCTTTCTCCGAGCTTTTGTTATATTTCAATTCTATTTCTTTTAACTCACTTCTTGGTATTTTTAATGGCCGTAGTAAGTCTTTCCAAACTGTACTAACTGGTAATAGTATAGCTAAAGATTGGTCAAGGAAGTCAAATATTTTTTCAGTTAAATGCGATAAATCTAGAAGGAGAAAAGTTAAATATAATTATCTAATTCTTGGACATTAAATTGCTGCAGTCTGTCTTTCTGTAGCATTTATATAGATAATATCAATATAAAACTATATGTAAAATACAACACAGTACACACTCAGCAGCTTCTTTACCTTGTGTGCACTTGGTGTTATCATAATGTATCATAGCCCTACTTACCTTTTGATTATAATCGTGAAACATGTCCAAACAACTACTTGCCATAGAAATCATATTTGTAAGACTAACAAATATTTTGAGAAGTAAACTAATGAAACATTTGCTATAAAGGATGAGATACTCTGTGTAAAACGTGAAGATGTGTGAATAGAGGGTAGTGAACTCACCTAAACAAGAGAGCAAGTGACAAGAGCGAATGTTCGTGAGGCATTCAAAAGGTACAGCAACAGTTTCACATAGCCCAAGTCCCCAATCATGGACAGAAGGATAGAAGACAGAAAAGATGAGAAGCAGGAAAAGGAGGAGAAGGGAATCCATGACTGAAGAAGAAGGAAGGAGATGGTGAATTGAAATAGTTCTGGGAGAAAGAAAGTAGAAGAGAAAAATAAACCAAGCGATAGAGGATATAAGAAGGAATTAAAAATACCTCATGCTAGCAACTGCTTTTGCTAATGTTAGTACATTAAGTGCCACTTCGTGGCAGGGTACGTGCTAGTTATAATAATTATCATCATCATCATCATTATTATTTCTGTTATTATTATTATTACAATTGTTACCATTATCATGCTGATGACTCACGAATAATTCATAAGAACTGAGCAAAGTTGATAAAGCATTGTCTTTACCTGAAGGAAAAAAAAGCAAAGGGGAAAAAAGAGAGAAAAAATTAGGTCCTGTGATTTCAACACTCAACCACTAATACCACACTTATTATTATTATTGTTATTATTGATATTATTATTATTATTATTATTATTATTATTATTATTATTACTATTATTATTATTAGTAGTAGTAGTAATAGTAGTAGTATAATTGTAAAATATGACAAAATTGTAATATATAACAAATGTCAGTTTTCAGCTTGTATGTACAGATTAATACAACAATCCAAGGATTTCATTTACTATTTATCAGCTATTGAAACTGTCTCACCTCCGTGTTCACTATACAATGTCTCAGCTAATTCATATTCTTCAATGACATAAAGAGAAACTATCAACTCGTCCCATCTGACAGATTTTTTATCACTTAACCAATTGGATAATACTTTTCTTTGAGTAAGTTCTAAGTCCTCTCCAGCAATATCCCTCACATTATTCATTTTCTTCCTAGATATACCCAGACTCATTCCCAAGTCATACCAGTTGCTTACATCTCTTGTCTCATAGTGCAACTGCTGAATGGAGACATCCAATTTTGATAGTTCTGCAATTTAGTACATTATAATTATCAAATTTAGTAGTGACATTTGATCACAAGTATTTTTCATACTTAATTCAAATCAAGTACATAATGCTCACAATAACAATTATGTAAATCATTTTTTTTTATGATTTGCATTTTTCTCATCTACATTTCTAAATCTTATTACATTAAAACTAAACTGTTCTTCAACTCATCTCAAAGTTATAACACTATCTTCTATCAACCGAGATTAATATCTCTTTAACAATTACATTGGATAACGGTTTAACATTACATGTTATCACAGTTAATAAGGAAATACTCACTGAAACTACTACAACAGAGCATAAAAGACAATCCTAAGAGAGAGAGAGAATAAGGTTTTAACCATTGCTATAGTAGGAGGAGAGGAATATTAGACATTTACACTCATTAATAATCTTGTGTTCTAATTGACAAAAAACTTGTCTATAGTGTTAAGTGTAGTGTTTCCAATTACCTATCTAAAGCTCAACTGATAAGATACGATCTGTCTAGTGCTGTATACCTACTCAAAAATATCACGAGTCTGAATGACATGCCTACTTCACAATTTCAACAATACGAACAGATCATACTGTTGTAATTATCATCATTTCAGTTGCTAAACTGCTGATGAAAGAATACTAATTAAGTATTCCTAGCTAATTAGTAATAAATTACCATATACATTGGTCATGGCTCTTTTTAATTTATTTAATGATGCTTCTTTATCATTCATAATCCATTCCTTTAAAATATAGGAACCTTCATTACTGTTTTCTGAGATCAAGTCACTAACTCCAAGTTCTCTGCCTAAATACTTCCAATTGTTAACTTCCTTTGTAGCTAATAGAGCATCTGGTAATAATTTTTCTATTCTATGTTTACCTATTTGTATAAAAATGAAGACAATTACTATAACCTGCACACATAAAATTGAAATTAAATATTTAGCACACTTTGACGGTCTAGCATATGCTAGCAGTAAAGTTATATTCAGTCTCTTTCACAGGCTTGTTTAAACAATACACAATTACAAAATGTTTGGGTGTCACCAGGTTAAAAAACAAGACCACTTGCTTAACGTTGTAGCACTATGCTAGTGAGCTATGACAACGAATAGGCAACAATAATTATACTATTGATGTGCTACAGCACAAATGGCAAGCTAGCTGGTTGGACTGAAATTCAATTTTGAATGCTAGCTAGTGGTTATAATATTTCTTTGTTAGTTGAATGTTTATGTTTAATCTATTGTACCGATCTTTAGCAATGCACAACATTTGTACGCAAATACACCTGATCACTGAATATAACAGCACAAGACTTACACGGTATTCTCTTGCCGAGGGTAATTGATTCCCTGAAAGTAATTGATTCTATGCGGGTAAGCTCCATGCGGGTAAGCTCCTTGCGGGTAAGCAATCAATTTGTCCGAAACGGGTAAGGATATCTAAACCAATGGATTATCCTTATTAAGCAGCATTTCCGAAGTAAGCTCCATTGATAATGAAATATTATACGAGACTTTTGGTAGAAAAAGCATTGCATTGAATTCTCTTAGTGACTTGACTATTGGAAAATGAATTTAAATCTGTTATGCAAGGCGTATAGGTACGTCAAAACACGCAATAACCAAGATAAATTACCACCACCACTAATCGGCGAGCGAGCGTAGCGAGCGAGACACTTACAGGGGTAAAAATGAAAAAAATCGGGGATGTTTGTTTATTTATTTATTTATATATATGTTTGGACGTATGTATGTCATTTTGTTCTTTGACCCTCCGTATTTTTGTGTTCGCTCGGCGTTCGACCCCGTCCCAAACTACACTAAACGGAATCCTCTGGTTTAGCGACCATTATACCCGTATCACCTTAGAAATTGAATTGTTTACCGCTTTGAATTGTTTTGCGGGTACTGGGAGCTCCATTTCTATTCGAGTTAGTGGCGCTGGTAAGTTAATGCACTATTTGTCACAGTTATAGCACTACTCAACAGCATTTACTAGACAATTCATTGTCCACTAGACGAACCACGAAGGTAAGTCTTGGGTAGGTATGTTCAGTTGTGTGAAAGTATTGTGCGTTACAACTACTATTAAGAATATCACAAAGAAAATTTTAAATAACGTGACTTGATTTTGTTGCTTCTTTTTCAATTCAAACAGTTGAGGGGAGTGGTTACTATGGCATTGAATCCCCTTTACCGTATATGCGTAATTTAGCAACTCAACTTTATTTTAGTAGTTTGAGTAACAACAGTGTAGTTTAAAGCTCGCTCGCCATTTGTGCTCAAGCACACCACTAGTTTATTTATTTATTGGCGAGCGAGCGTAGCGAGCGAGACACTTACAGGGGTAACACAATTGAAAATCGGAGATGTCTGTTTATCAGTATGTATGGACGTACGTATGTCATTTTGTACTTTGACCCTGGCGTATTTTTGTGTTCGCTCCGCGTTCGACCCCGTCCCAAACTTCACTAAACAGTATCTTCTGGTTTAGCGACCATTACCCGTATCACCTTAGAAATTGAATTGTGTGTACCGCTTTGAATTCTTTTGCGTGTGCAGTTAAAACTCTAAATCTTATGGGAGTTCCATTTCTATTCAAGTTAGTCGCTATTTGTCACAGTTATAAGCCCTACTCAACAGCATTTACGGGAAAATTCATTATCCACTAGACGAACCACGAAGGTATGTCTTGCGTAGGTATGTTCAGTTGTGTGAAAGTATTGTGCGTTACAACTACTATTAAGAATATCACAAAGAACATTTTAAATAACGTGACTTGATTTTGTTGCTTCTTTTTCAATTCAAACAGTTGAGGGGAGTGGTTACTATCCCCTTTACCGTATTATGCTTAATTTAACAACTCGACTTTATTTTAGTAGTTTAAATAATAATAGTGTAGTTTAAGGCTCGCTCGCCATTTGTGCTCAAGCACACCACTAGTTTATTTGTATATTATATGTTTGGACGTACGTATGTCATTTTGTACTTTGACCCTCGCGTTTTTGTGTTAGTTAGGTGGTCGACCCCGTCCCAAATTCCACTAAACAGAATCCTCTGGTTTATCGATCAGTACCCGTATCACCCTAGAAATTGAATTGTTTACCGTTTTGAATTCTTTTGCGGGTGAAGTTAAAACTTGAAAACTTAACGGACTTCCATTTCTATTCAAGTTTGTGGCAGTGGTAAGTCAATGCGCTCTTTGTCATGGTTATAAGCCGTGCGCAACAGTATTTACTTGAAAATACATTGTCCACTAGACTATCGCTAAGGTAAGTCTGTATAAGTGCATGTCCAGTTGTGTTGTGTCAAAACATTGTGTGTTACAACCACTACTTAGCTAAAGAATATCACAAAGAAAACGTTTAAATAACGTGTATTGTTTATTGTTCCCTTCAATTCAAGCAGTTGCAGAGAGTTGTTACTATGGCACTGAAATCCCTTTACCGTGTATGCGAAATTTAAAAACTGGACCTTTTTTTCTGTAGCTTCAGTGTTAGAAGTCAAGATCATTCATATAAAAATAGTATAGTCTTTAGGCTCGCTCGCCATTTGTGCTCAAGCACATCACTAGTATTGAATTACATGTCACAAGGGTATTAGAAGTACTAACTCACAAGCTTTATAGCACATTCTTACAGTAATGCTGACTCCAGAGCAGATATGAAGTTTAAAAGAAAAACAACAGCTACAGGACAGATCGGCAAAGAAAGACGAGTTGTTTGTTTGCAACTATTAATAGTAGTGGCACTGGTCATTCTAGTGTGGAGCCTTTTCTCCTTGCCTATCGTATCTTATCATGTAAATATATTTAAGGTAAGTTAACTATCTGGTAGTTTACTGGACATATTATGCTTGTACATGGAAATAAAGCATTTGTATATGTACTGTAAATTGCAGACTTCACAAGTGCAGGGAAATAAAACTAATAAATCTACTGTGGCAGTGAGTGTCAGAATACAATTGTGTATAATAATAGTGATGAGAGATGTCATTTTGAGTTACTGGATGCTCTGACTGCATCCAACTGCCTTGGTGGACCTGGACTGTCAATCTTGGTCCAAAGAGATGGCCTGGAACTAGTCCACAAGATAATCCAGGGTTTTGAATTTATTGGTGCCAGTGAATCTTGTCTAACAGAAGCTACTTCATTCATGTGTCTCTATGCCTATGGATTGTGCAGTTCATCAGGAGTGACTCTTTAGCCTACTTCTAGTCAATGTGTAGAACTGAGAGACTCTTTATGCCAGTCAGAATGGGCAACTGCCATCGAGTCTGGTATAGATATACCTGATTGTAATGAGTTTCCAGAGTCACCTACTTACTGTCATGAATCTAATCACAATGATTTAAACACTACCGTCGTAATCAACGCATATGGTAAGAGAAACACATTATGTATTGTGTTTTATCGATTTAACTTTGACTAAACTAATGACTTTGAGTTGTATGGTTTTTGGCAACTTTTATTCCTACCATGTTAGAATACGGCAGCTATTAATAGCACTGCTTGTACAGCCTTCCTGTATGAGCAGGCTGAATGTCTTCTTTTTTTTATCTTTTTTTTTTCATCAAGATGGTGAATATCTATTGCTGCAGGATAATAATTAGAATGTAAGCAGATTTTTAACATATTTATCACGGCCTATTTTCAGCAGTTAAACTAATACCATTTTAATAAACACAACCACTTACCCAGCCAGGTAAGCCATACATTTTTCTCATAACTCACTAACATAAATAGTCGATAATTTATTGTAGACACAAAGAAAATAATTTGTTTTAGATCCCATTGCTATGTTGTTACTATGTGTACTAACTTAGTAAGTGTGCACTATGTTTTGCCTATAGGTATAATGCACTGTGCATATCTGCCCAAGGGTACAACTGTTACTTGTAGTATTACTTTGAATTAAGGTCAAAGACAATTCTCTTTGTCCTTATTTTTTTATTGGTGTTTCTCACTCTCTCTTGCTCATTTCTTTTGTAAAACAAAGTTAAAGCGTAACTTCTACAGCTAAGTGGTTAATTTCACACATAGTAAATGGCGCAGGTAAGTTAGCCAGCTGGACAAGTTGTAAAAAATTAGGCAGGAACAAATTTACATTACTACAGTATAGTTACTGCTCACTCTAATAGATATCCAAAAAAAATCTACCTTCAAATTAGTAGTTGTATGGGG
>WLWI01003616.1_pt1 | contig 13231 bp, 7 predicted proteins | sample 6701501 | NCBI WGS metagenome assembly WLWI01 (sample SAMN12718690, study PRJNA515312) | sponge metagenome | isolation source: marine sponge | host: Mycale hentscheli | place: New Zealand: South Island, Marlborough, Capsize Point | collected 2014-11-01
TTGAATTGTTTACCGTTTTGAATTCTTTTACGGGTGCAGTTAAAACGTGAAAACTTACGGGACTTCCATTTCTATTCGAGTTAGTGGTGGTGGTAAGTCAATGCGCTCTTTGGCATGGTTATAAGCCATAGGCAACAGTATTTACTTGAAAATGCATTGTCCACTAGACTAACCGCGAACGTAAGTCTTGTGTTGGCGTATGTCCAGTTGTGTCAAAGCATTGTACTTTACAGCCACTATTTAGCTAAAGAATATCACAAAGAAAACGTTTAAATAGCGTGTATTGTTCTGTTGTTGTTGTTTTCCTTCAATTCAAACAGTTGCAGCGAGTTGTTACTATGGTACTGAAATCCCTTTACAGTGTATACGTAATTTAAAAACTCGACCTTATTTTCAGTAGCTTCAATGTTAGAAGTCAAAATCATTCATATAAAAATAGTATAGTCTTTAGGCTCGCTCGCCATTTGTGCTCAAGCACATCACTAGTAATAATAAGAATAAGAATAATAATAAGAATAATAAAAAATAAAAATAAAAAATAAAAATAATAATAATAATCAAGATTTTTCAACACATGCATATAGACACATGGGTAGAATTAAGAAGTGTATTAATGAAGTGTAGTGTTAAATGCTAAACTGGAGTTGCCAGCTAACCTGTGAAATGACATAAAAATTAAAATTAAAGACAGAAGTAACAAATGAGAATAGAGAGCAGCTAAGAAAACAATGAATGGGATCATTGCAGCTTAGAACATGAACTACATGGACACAGATAATGAAGGGTGCAAGAGTTGTCTGGATCAAAGTGTAATTGAAAATGTGACGAAAATATTTCATAAAGTTTTGTATTTCTAGATTTGATTGATAGTGATAAGTTCAGGGAAGGCAGTTTGTTCCATAATCTTGGTATTCTGTTGAAGTAAAAATGTTGTTCCTTGTAGGAACCACAATGGATATGCTTTAGAGTTATCTTGTCAGAGGATCTAGTATTACTGTTTGAATGTTAACATAATTTATTAATATTAAAACGATAACTTTGATTCTTAAGTGAGTTTACCATGAACATAATATCAACGATTTCAAAAAATTGCATTTGAGGTAGAAGATTCAAAGATATTAATCTTTGTTTGTAATCAGGATGAGAAAATGAAAGTTCCAAGAATAAATTTGGTGACTCTGTGTTGACTTTGTTCTAACTTATTTAGTTATGTCCTTGAGATGAGAATGGGGCGCCAAATTTGGCTGCAGTAAGTCAATTGCAAACGGACCAGCAAAACATGCAGCTTTCTTTTTGTTTGTACTGAAAGTGATCCTGAAAATGTGCGTCTTAGTAGGCCTAGTTAGTGTCTTGTAACTTGGTAAAACGCAGTAACACCGCAGCTCGGCTCTTGTTGTGAACTATGTCGTTATATTATATAAAAGTTTTAGTGTGTGTCATAGCTATTTTATTACCAGAAGTAAAAGGTAAGCCATGTAGTAGGAGTATCTAGTTGCTGAGATAAAGCAGGCTCAGATAACATATAAGTAAAACTAGCTAGCTTATAGTGATATAATATTTCAGCACAAGTAGCGGCTAGCTGGCCTATATATAGCTATAAATATTAGCACACTTGGTCACTGAATATAAGTACACAATGCGTACATTGTACTCTCTTTGTAACTTGACTATGGACGAAATGGTTTCAAATGCAATACTTACTAGGGTGCATGTCCGTGTACACAGCAGTACGACCGCCGCAACTAAAACAAATATTATCTTCGGTAAGTTTATAAGATTTACCTGCGTCCAGCAACATTCAGATCGTGTAGGTGCCGGTTACGCTGGCAGGAAGACAGACAAAACCGTTTAAGAGTGTGTGATACGGGTACGAATCGTCAAAACAAAAAAAATCTGTAGAGCATTGGGCGTGGTCGCGAACATAACACAGCGTAGATTAAAGTACAAAATGACATCCCTATAAACAAAATTTGATTGTGTTTTAGCGTCTCATACGCTGGCCAATCACCTTGATACTGCCTAATGAATTGGTTGCTGCTACAATAATTCCTACTCTATGATTTGTGGCTATTCAGCACTAATAACTATAAAAAATGCAATTTTCAGCATAGGTAAATATTATTAAGTGCATTACTACTATGCAATAGGTCCTTTGTTAATGCATGTCATGACCAATTCTGTTAATTTAACATGTTAATAATATTTTGGAATTTACAGTTAACTCATTCATGCATTACGTTATAATAACTTGTACGTTTTGTAGTCTGGCGCAGCCAGACCCTTTACCTAACCGCTACGCAGAGAAAGGGTCTGAGGACAATCATGCACATTGGCTGTTCTAGAGGAATGTGGTAGTGGTTGTCTAATTACTGTTACGGCGCCCATGGTTTGCTGGACGAGCTGACCTCAGTACAACCACAGAGTATTTTGCGCAAGCGCAGCAACCACCAGCACTTTGATATTTCAGAAACGTGGGCTCCGTTATGTACACTTGTGGAAAGATACCCACTCATTTCACCGAGGGCTGCCTAGGAGACCACAAAATAATGTTAACTAACCACAACCCAAAATCTTGGCTGTAGAACAGCCAAGGTGCATGATTGTCCCCAGACCCTTTCCCTGCGTAGTGGTTAGGTAAAGGGTCTGGCTGCGTCAGACTATACATTTTGTTGCATTTAGATAGTGATGTTTTATAACTTCAAAATTTTTTGTTTCGATATAGTTTTTATATTAAAGATATATTAATTTTAATTTAAGTTTGCAGATTGACTTATGTACCTTGTGAGATTTAATTTTAGCTAGTTAGATAAATAACATCGTTTTTGTCTAACTATTAGTCGAGCTCTCAATGCTTGTAGTAAGGTCTTCTGAATATTCACTCGGTGATATAGAATCAGGGTTTTTATAAAATACCATGAGCACTCGTTGCCTCTAGCCGGCAATGCTTACAAAAAAAACAGAATGACAAAAAAATGTACACAAAATTAATGTGCATGAGAGGCCATTAAAATGATTCAGACTCATACTCCCTGTATTCATGAGGCATGTCCCACTAGCTCTCTTCGAAGGGCTTGGCTCCACAATAATGAATCATCAGTTTTGTTCGGGTACCAAAGTATCGCAATTTTGGAGTACCTCTCATAATACAAGTGTTCAAATTTCTTTGTATTATGTGCTCCAATACTTATACCTAGTTAACTGTGAAGACAACAATATCATACGTAAACTTAGTTTCTGAATCTGAGCTTTAAAAATTATTAATGAGGATAGCTTGGGCGGCTACATTTAACTGTCCTTGCTTCCTTTAGCTCAGAGATGTTATTATTAATAACTTCCCCCTCCTATGGCCTTTTTTTGGCTTGGAAAACCCAAAAATACCGTCAAAGAAAAGCTGGAAGCAATAATTAGGGAGTTCATTTTCCCTATAAGTCAAATGATCCTATGTTTGAAAACCCTGTCATGTTATTTTGTGAACAGCCATAGAATTATTATTAGATGAAGCATTTATGAAATAAAAGTAAGATTATATTTTACTCCTGCTCCTCACTATTGGATAAATACCTTTTACTGTCGAAAGTACCAGCTTCTATATAGCTCCTGCAGAGGCATGTCCGACTTTGGGATGAATCTTCCTGTAAATCAGCGATAAAGTTGACAGCCACAGCCTTCTTTGTCGGTGATTATCAACTTTTTCAAAAAAATGTTTATATTCTATTTAGACGAATGGAAACGCAATCATTATGTGCTTTGAAATAATTATAGAGATAATGATGGCGCTAGTAAAAAATGTGCTAGCATCAACAATCACGCTTAAAAATATTTTTGAAAATTGCACTTTAAAATGTATTGCTGCGCACTTAAGGGTTAAGATTCAGCATCTTATTCATGTACAGCCGTGCTTTACATTTGGGCTTTAAGGAACCTAAAATATATCATTTTTGCTTCTCTTCAGAATTGTTATAGGTAAGTATACTGCCACTTGAGCATGCAGTTTGAAGATGCTACTTCAGCATATTGTCCAAAGGGTAACCCTTTGATTTCAGTGTGTTATAAATCATGCACTTCTGCCTTAGAAATTTTAATCAGTAATAATAGAATTATTGGTTTTGAAATTATAGATTTTATCAAAGGAATGACTAATGGTGGAAATGAAAGTATCAAACAGGATCATGTTTTGGTACAGGGAGGTCATGCTCTAGAGGTAAGAGATATGTTATTGTAAGTAATTTTGTTTGTATGTTTTGATAAGGAAACAATAAAAATGATGGTGAACGGAAGAAATTAGTATTAGTAGGCATTATATAGTGTACCTTTTTCCTAAGTATTGATCTCCATGTTATTAACCACACATTATGACATACATATAAAATTTAGCGACTTTGCCTCTAAATATAGCACAAGTATGAGAGCTGCCTTGTTCTAATTTAATGGCCATATAATTTTAATCTGTTTTAATGTTTAAATATGGGATATCTCTGTGCTATTTTGGGTACCGAGTTTTATGATAAAGGAACATCCTCTGCTGAAAAGAATGTAACTTTGACAAAGGTATGGGTGAATCAACTTATGCAGTAAATTGATGCAGTAGTAGGACACTTCATGGAACCACCAGCGGTTAGCTGAATATGCAGGAAACGCCCATGCAACCACGCTGAATTTGCTTGGTGGTGATGTGAGATATGAAGCAAGTATAACCTGGCACTTACAGAAGCACCCCCGCAGGCAGGCAGGCAGGAATGTGTTCAGGAAAGGAAGTCAGCATGCTAAACAAGTGCACAGTTCCATACAGCAGTCTGCTAGTTAGGCTGTAAAGAGGGGCAGCACAGGCTAAAGACGGTGTGGTCAAAGATAGAGTGGCGTTGAGTTGCTGAAGGATTATTAACATTGACAAACTGCAGCAGTACACATCTGAATTAAATCAGCATCCATCTAGCTGTGTTTGTTTGATTATTTTAATTGGTGATGAGACTGGTGTTTGCCTCTATTTTTTTCCTGAGTAGTGTTTAAAGTGCATGCACAATCACTCTAGAAACATCCCCTAGAGTATAGAAGGTCCTGGATTGTATGCAAGATGAGAATATAATTAGGCATCAGTATGAGGAGAAATGGTGACGGAAAGTGAGCTAGCCATCTTGAGAAGCTCCGCGAGTTTTGGCGGTGCCAAATTATGACTAAGTCAACTTTATCAAACTGAGAGGGACATAGGGGATTGGTAGAATGAGAAACTCAGTGAGTCCGTGTTGAAGGCAAGTAAAGAAGAGAAGAGGTTTACCGAGACATTGATCTCCCTGTACAAAGAACCTACAAGGATGTCTCATGGGAAAGAAATGTCAAGAAGATTATATTTCAAAGCACTTCTAAAACTTTAATGTTCAAGATATCATTCTGGAAAGATACAAGAGCCACTAAACTGAACTGCACTTTATTCTATATAACATAACCTATGACAGGTACAGCTTGTAATATTTTTTCAATTCCATTTCATCACACTATTGAGAAAGTCAACTACATGTAGGGTGAGCGTTTTAAACCATAGGTAAAAAACCACTGTACATATGATATAAACCATATAATGATATTCATAACACATGGAAATGCAAATACTTCTTTGATTTATGCTCTAACTAGTAGTAATATATTAATAAAGTTCAAAAATTAGTCTAAGTGTTAGTGAACTGAGAGGTCTTTGTTGGAAGTATAATTAGTTTTAAAATACTAGAGTTAACTTGATGCCCTTCACAAATTGCGGTCTTCTTCTGAAAAATATAAATTATTGTCAAAATTTTTTAGTATTTATTGACTGCAAACCACTCCACCATTTATGTAATTGTACACTTGTGCGTCAGTAATGACAGTGACAATGACAGATGACGGTGCATGTAATTCATGACCTGAACCCGGTTGGTAAAATGTCACCTCAAACTGAATGGGTAAAGTGTCATCTCTCAAGCTAAATGGGTTGAAGTTAAGGAAACAAAGGCAATCGGAAATGACGACTAATTCTAGTTAAAAGTGGGTGAAATCAGTGAGAAACAGAAGAAGAATTAAGGCAATAGCTTCACAAAGGCTATATCCATAATCGGGGATATAGACAAAGGGAGAATGGAATCCATAACTCAGCAAAAGTGAAAATGTTTCTACACCTATGATTTAAAGTATGATCAGACACTCAGGCACTAGTGGTTGGCTCATAGTTTTAAGAAATCTGGCAATATTGCTACCATAATTACTGTCTCTGTGAGCTGTAGTCCAATCTATACTGGCTACTTTCTTCTGCCTCAGACTCATCAGACATTGTTTGCTAAAGCAAGGCCACAGCCATAGGCTTACTAAACAAACCAAGTATAGCTGCTCCCCTATATACATCATCACTAAGCCCCACCCACAATTGGAAGTAATCATGAATTTGGTTATATCTCTAAGGTGAAGGGTTCTTCAATAGTAATTTTTGGAGGTTATATTTGCACATAAAACTACCAGAAAATAACCAAAAAATTAGAGCAAATTTTTCATTGTGCTTGCCCTACAAATGCTTTATATGAATACACACCCTTAGCTTATTAACCCTCAGCGCGCATGCGCCCAGAGGGTTACAGTAGTCCTAGTGTCATTCTGTCACTCTGTCTGTCAACAGGCACTTCTGGAAGGTAGGAACCAGCCAGGCTCTGAAAGCGGCATCAAACAGCAGTATTTGCCAGAATTTTGATTTTGGACTTCATTTTCCAGAAAAAAGCGAGTCTTTCCAGAGCCGTGCGATCGTAGGCTTACAGCGGGAACCGCCCCTTATAAAACGTGCTTGTCACGTGAGCCAGCTTGCAGGTTGCAAATCACTTTTAAATAGCTAACAATTACATGCCATCAGCGTGAGGTGTTGCGTTGCGTAGTCGTTGAGTTAGCAAGTACCTAATCTAATAGTCTGTGGTTCGAATCCTCTTCGACGATATTTTTTTTTTTTCATCCTGTTTTTTTTCTTTTTCCTTTTGTCTTCTTGCCTTATTTTCCTCTTTCTTCCTACTGTTTTTATTTCTTTCCTACCTTTTCCTTCTTTTCCTCTTTGTTTTGTCCCTCTTCATTGTCTTTTTCTCTTTCCTGCCTCTCTTCATGCCACTTCTCTTATTTTTTTTTTGTTTCTACACTTTGTTATTGTTTTCTTTATCATACTAGCTAACTAGCGCTGAGGGTTTGCACTTCAGTGCTCTAGTTAAACCTCAGCACAAATGCGCGAGAGGGTTGCAGTGCTCAGTTTGTCTTTCTGTTGGTCAGTTAGTCATTCCGTCACACAACAAAAAGCGGACTAGCGAAGCATGCATGTAAATTAAAAAATGTTAAAATATTATGTAGATTTATTCAACTATTAGGTATAAAAGAATATTTTTGTTAATTATAGCTAAATGCAAAGTTTGAGTATTATTTTAGAAAAGTGTTTTAAAAGTGTACATCATATATACTGACATTCTGCATATAGTCCTAAATTGTTGGATAAAAATTATCTGTTATTTGATATAATACTATCATATGGACTTGGAATAAAAATGCAACAATCACCTTTGTTTTTATTTGTTAGTTTTTTCCTTTCATTCCTTACAGAATGCATTATCGTGTTTGTGAAATTTCAAAATCAGATTTCAATTAAAAATTTCAAAACCCTCAGCTATATTAATTTCAGCCGATAAACTTCCATTTGGATCTTTTTTTGATCATCGTACTCTGGAAAGTTTTGGTTCATGTAGTTGAATTTGGCATGACTACCTGTGCCAACTGTCACGCCTATTATTTTCAATTCTTCAATTTTATTGAATGAATCTATCCCACAGTCCCGGAATGAAGAATCATCTATAGTGGGTACTGACATACGTGCTACTGCATTTTTTGCTTAGAGTAATTCAACCCTTTCATAGCTGAATTGTCAGGGTAGTCAAAAAAATGTTTAAACTTGTCTAAAAAATGTCTATAAAAGAAAAAGAAAGTGCAAATACTTACACAGTTTTCCAAATCTGATAGCTAACTCTGTTGAACTAATTTTCATGCCAATCTTCACATTTGCTTTGTCTTCTACAACTGTAATCAAACGCCTGGATTCCTTCACAGAGAAACTCTCTCTCTTTGTTATTCAATGGCTCCTGTAAGCATAAATATCTTCTGCACCTTCTGGTTTACTAGAATCACCATCTAAAATCCCAAAGTTTGCTGTTAATATAAGTCTTCTACCTCTACAATTTGACAGCCCGGTCGTCATTTTGAAGTAAGTCTAAACTCGAACTTCGAAAGCTGGCCTTAGAGATATTATTGCAAGAAGTTCAAACATCACTGACTAGCTAAATAACTTAACTTCTTGAAGCTATGGCATTCGAGTGAGGTATCACAGACGAGAATAACCAATGATTTTCTTGAGGCAATACTTCAAACCGCCATGTGGCAGTTACGGCAATAAAAGGGGTAAGATATATAAACTCAAATTTTGGCCAAAACCTTCAACTGGTTTAGCCAAGTTGTTTGTTTTTTGGTATGGAAATAAACACACGAAAGTACACCCACACAATTTTGCTTCTTTAAAGAAGCATTAAAGGTGCGAACCCTCAGCATTACCATAAAGTAGCTAGCTAATTATTACAAAGACCCAAAGAATAATTTATTTGGTGTAATATCAATATGTCAATATGTAGCTCATGCAAGTCGATATGTGGCTCATGGTAGTCAGTATGTAGCTCTTGTAATGAAACGGTAGACGTAAATGCTGTCTTCATAAGAAAACATGCAAGAAACACTCACCTAAACAGGTAGCTTCAACGGGGAACTCTAACAGGTAAACTACTGAGACTAGGACGTAAAACTGCAGAGTGTGACAATAGAAGGCGTTACCAACAATCACTAGCAATCGTATGGCCTAAAAATAACTAGCTTTTTCTGTAAAAAATTAGTCAAAAAATATGCATCAATACACACGCCGTTGTTGGCGTCATTACTGACACATGAGATATTAAATTACAAATTAGTAAATTGACATTTACAGTAGTAATAGTAGTAGTAACACTGATAGGAGTAGAATGAGATAGAAAGTTGCACTACCCTTTAGTAGGCAGAGCGGAGCTGTGCCCCATGAGAAAAAACAGGCTATGAAACAAAGAGCCAGCTAGGAATGGAGATTGGGTGAATGAGATATAATAGCTTTCAATAAGTATGAGCACAAGAGGTAGAAATTAGGAATGTAAACAATCACAATTGCGATTTGAACAGATTGGATATTTGATTTGGGACTCTCTGGTACTGTACTGTTTCCCACATGGGTTCAAGAAAGTGTCACAGTTATTGTCTATAAACTATATCATTGATAATGATTTTAAAAAATGGAGGGTGGGTGAGGAAGATTGAAATAAACAGCAAAATGTTGCATTCGACATTTAAGTCCCTTTTATGTGCCAGATTTTTTTCATTTCAACTTATTTATTCTGGTTATTTTTAGGCTGTATGAAGCGATCGTTGGTAATGCCTGTATTTTGTAGGCTGACAACTAACACTAGTTGCTTATACTCCCTTAGTACAATTTTGTCTCCCCAGTTTCTCATCTAATTCAATGTATTTATCTCTTACTGATCTCTTTCTTCCAATGATGCCACTTTCCTGAAAAGAAGATTGAAGAATTTCAATCCGAACATCTTGTGTTAAGGGTGCTTGCTCACCACCCACATAGCCACCCACAAATCCACCCACACAAAATTAATTAAGGCTGCCATGAAACATTAACTCTTATTTGACGTATTGGTGCTTTACAGTAGCACAAGTTATCTTACTCAGTTATTATTGTCTACCATTGGTTAAGGTTACATAAGTTTCCTTCTCCTGCTGTCTTTTTTCTGTACTATCTGAGCTTTTCTTCTACCTCACCTCTCCTATCTTCAGCTTTTCTTCTTGAGTCATGGGGCCCCCTTTTCCTTTATCTATCTCTCCTGCATTCTTGTCCTACTTTTAGAAACTGTTGTCTTCTATTTCGAACTATAGCCTTTCTTTTGAACACTGACATTCAACCCGCTTTTTAGTAAGAATTAATCTCTCGCCTTTATGCCTTCTCTTCTCTCCCATTTTAAACCTACGTCCATTCTACGGAACAGAATTCGGAACTTTATTTTGTCTCCTACTATAGCACAGCCAGCAACGTTGTTGTTCACCGACTATATATTATATATAAGTTATGAGTAGTGCATTGAAAGTTTCATTGCCTTGTGTTTCATTTATTAAGTGCAAGTGCTTGTATATCATTCATGTTATGTACATGTACATACAATGCTACATTATTATATTCTAGAAAGGAAAGCGAAACATGACTGAAACTGAGTTAAAAGAAGAGGAAGTACATGTTTCAGTGGCTGGAAGTAGAAGAATTGGAGAAAACCCTGAACAGGGTTTGAATAGAGTAAAAGAAACAATACACAAGGCTGCAACCAACATATCAACTGGCCAGGTAAATTCATATATGACATGTGGCAACTTCATTGATTATTTGTTGTTTTTTGACCACAAGAAAAGGAAGCATGTATTTAGTGCAGTAAGAAAATCAACATTAAATTTTGTGAATGTTTTCATTTTCTTCTGTCAACTTCTTAGCACTTGTTATAATATCTTACTTGATACCCCGGATTATGCAAAATTGTGTCTAGCCCAAAGCTGAATAAAAAAATGGACAATACTTTAACTCATTTTAGTATACCCTGCAAATTATACAGTTAAATAGGTGGTATATACGTATGAAGCATGCCTGAATGAAAGTCATGATATTTATAATTAATGACATCAATTAGTGTAATATGTTATGTGGAAATGTTATCTTCTATTATTTATTTTTCAGGATTGATTAGGCAGTCAACATTGCAGTTTTATAAAATCATAATCATCTTTTTTGTAATAGAGAGCTATAGACATAATAGTGTTACTAGTGATGTGCTTCAGCACAAATGGCGATTGAGCCATCATGCACAAGTAGTTCACACAAGATAGAATCTGATAAAAGTTGGCTACAAAATCTGTATACAAGGTAACAATTAGGCTACATTCATTTAGATTGCCTAAAGTTAATTCTTACATCCTGTTCACCTATTTTTACAAGGCATGACATATTATGGTAAGGGGTTTAATGCTATAGTAACCACTCTCCGCAATACTTTACTTGAAAAAAACAAAAAAGAACATGTATTTCTAAGGAATTACCGCACCATTTATAGTCTTACCCTATATGGTGACTTGTGAGACTGTACAAGTTGAATTGGCATGACCACAAGCCATGCAGTTAATACATATGCTACTTTTCTCTCCCTTTCTCCTATAATCACAAACCAGGGAAACGTTAGTACTATTTTTTTTTGTGACCACTTTCTTGATACTTGAATAAACTAGCGGTAGAAAGTTATCTTGGCTAATGCGCTGTCTGTCACAGTTGGCACAACAGTATTGTTCTTACTTGAAAATTCATTGTCTTATAGTCAAGTCACGAAAGTAAGTGTTGTGTTGGAATATCCAGTGAATAATTGCATGTAAAAATATAGAGTGTTACAGCTACTACTTAGCTATTAAACAATAGCACTATGTAAACAACTGCCAAATAAACATAATATTAGCTGCCTTTACACAGCTTCTTTGGTTACTGTTATAGTAATAGGCCTTCATATTCTATATGTGTTGCTAATGTTAAATATTAACTCATGCTATATTTTGTTCTATATAGGATATATATAATCACACCAATGTCATAGGCAGTAAAGCTAATGTTACTAGTCAACTAACTATGCCACCTCCTCATGACTCCAGCACATGCTCATCTCTGGACAGACTCAAGGACAATGCTGTAGCTCCTCAAGATGATAAGCACTATTCACCATTACAACCTAAGAGAATGACAGAGCATGGTCAATCTGTACCACCTCACAATGGACAGGATATAGGAGGTCAATATGGAAAATTAGTGGAAGACAAATCCATTCCACATCCTAGCTCTGAAGAGTGTGCAAGAGTGGTGATAATGAAAGAAAGAAAAACAACAACTGTAATCAAACTACAGTACAACAGGCACACCACTCATAACAGAACTTAAAAGGTTAGTTATATTATTAGTTGATTTCTTTTCATGCTATTGTTTATTATAATAGTGATATGAATAGCTTTGTTCAGTATAACTGCACTATACTGTCCTGTGCTTAAAACTGGAGATATATTTGTATTTAGCATCAATCCTTTCCATTCGCATTCTTCACACCTTTTATTACATCATTTTTCTGCTTTTCTGATCATCCTGAGGTTTTGGGGACTCCTTTTGTTATTGAATGATCTAGCCACACATTCATTTTGTGACAGCTAATTCTTCTTGGAATGGATACTTCAGTAAACATTTCTTGCTGGAGAGGGAGTGGTTAAATCTAGGAGAACAATTTTGCTTTGCAAGTATAATCTTTCAACATAATTTAAGTGAAATCAAAATGATGAACTATCAAAATTTAATGTCCCAATTGATTGGGGAAAACAACGAAATATATGTAGTACACAACCATTGCTGTATGCAAGAAGTACATATTTATTATTAATCTTGGCCAATGATACTGTCTGGACTTCAGCTTTGTTGTTGTTTGGTTATCAGTTCTGCTGCAGTCTGAATCTCTTTTTCCTGCAACCTATATGTAACAAACTCAAAGAAATTAACTTCGGGCTTATCTTTATCAGAAATATTTTTCTAAGAAACAGCATGATTAGTTTTAGCACACCACTACATATCTTGCATTTTTGCTTACTTACACTGAAAAGGGTTTTAAGACATTAATATGTTTCTATTAGAATGTAATGCCACCATAAACTCTATTTAGACTGGCGTTTGACAGGAGAAGGAAGTTCACTCAAACCTCTTTAATTATAGAGCAGATCAACTATTCTAAATTGCTAGACTAATTTTTACAGGTACTAAACTAGAGTACTGATCAAGTGTCTGACTTATTCTAAAAATATTGTAAATGATACCTAAAATTATTAGAGTCACACTGTATATTACGTAGATTTGACACATGGTATTTATATGTGACCGTCTACGGGAAAATCGGGCACAACGCGGCATGCGTAAACGTCGCAAATAGATCGATTTAGTTCTTAAAATTGTATTAAATAAGCCTAATGAAGGGAACGGTTAGGCGATATATAGCGGGAATGGCTAAGGCTACGGCGATAAAACTTGGAGAGCTTAATATCTGCTTGCCAAGGA
>WLWI01003617.1_pt1 | contig 13230 bp, 12 predicted proteins | sample 6701501 | NCBI WGS metagenome assembly WLWI01 (sample SAMN12718690, study PRJNA515312) | sponge metagenome | isolation source: marine sponge | host: Mycale hentscheli | place: New Zealand: South Island, Marlborough, Capsize Point | collected 2014-11-01
CTTCAGTGTTAGAAGTCAAAATCATTCATATAAAAATAGTATAGTCTTTAGGCTCGCTCGCCATTTGTGCTCAAGCACATCACTAGTTTATTTATTTATTTGTATATATGTTTGGACGTACGTATGTAATTAAACGCGCGCGGTGGGAACTTTTTTCTCCAAAAAACACGGCTTTTTAGGCTTGACCCCAGTTTATTCTGAAAATACAGCATTAAGCAAGCCTAACTTTATTTAAAGCTCCAAAGTGTGAGAAATTTTCTGCGAAAATGCTTGCTTTTCAAGAAACAAAAAGTTGATTCGACCGGTTACTATGGCATTGAAGACCCTTTTCCAGACTTAGTTTCAAAACTTCGCCGTTTTAGGGGGGATACGGAGCTAAAATTACAAATAATAACACTGGTTTATTTTTTTATCGTAGCTGAGAGCTTGTTCAAGAGTTACTGGTAACTGAGATTATCATAATGGCAGATGTTTGATACTACAAAAGTTAGGTAAGAGAGTGATTTTGTATTTGTTTGGGGGAATAAGAGGTTCTGTTTAGATCTCTATTTATCATGAGCAAGATTTTAGAGTGATTATTGTGTTGAAGTCATTTCAGATTCCGAGTATTCGTCAATAGGAGATGCAAAATTCGTGTATACGTGGAACTTTCGTGGTGTCATCTCGTCTGGTAGTTCAATGTTTATCTGTATTGTACATATTCATTGACATTCTTGTGTTTTATTTCCGCCCATTTTTTAACGTGTAATTATATTTATACTGTCTGGCAGGATTAACACACACTTGTACCATGGTACGTTCAAACTGTCCAATCAGATTGCTCAGTTTGTTGTGAACATGTTTTATACCAACCTCCTAGGAGGTGAATTACATCTATTGAAAGGCACTGAAGCTTACACACAACAAAGATGAGAGTGAATCATGCCAAAATTTCAAAAAGACATGGACTATTTCCCAATGCAGATTGACTTCACCTCTACTAATGTTTGGTAATGGGTGTGTTATCTATTTCTATACAATCGGTTTTCTTCACAGTTCCACGACAGTTGCTTCTAACACTGGCGGCACAGGTGGAGTTCACAATTCTAGTGGCTTCAGAGTTCTCGGAAAATTCAGCAACTTGGGTTTTTCATTAACATTGATGGTGTTAGCCAAAAGCATTTTTAAGGGGGTCTGGAAAAGTCTGTTGCTCAAGAACACTGAAATGCCAGGAACAATAGTGAAGAAGTACTTCAACTCCACCAATGGAGTGTTCAATAGCTGCATAGGCCTCATAACCAACTCAGGGACACATAGAAAATTATTTTCATTGCAACTGTATTTTAGGTAGGTTGTGTGCAATTGTTTAGGCCCGTGCCCAGTAGGCAACCATGTGTATGTAGAATGTTCTAGAATGTTCTTTCAGTTACGTGCATGATGAGAAGGAGGGTGTGCATGTACATAATATTTAAATTTGTAGAAAGTGTGTGTGGGCATGTGCATGGGTATAAAAAATAGATTTCGGAATATGAAAGTGTATACTGGTATTAATAATTCTGTGTAGAAGTGCAATTTTTAGTGTTTTTATGGCGTCATAAAATATTTTGGGGGAATAAGAGGTTCTGTTCAGATCTCTATTGATCATGAGCAAGCTTTTAGAGTGATTATTGTGTTAAAGTCATTTCAGATTCCGAGTATTCGTCAATAGGAGATGCAAAATACGTGTGTACGTGGAAGTTTCGTGGTGTAATCTTGTCTGGTAGTTCAATGTTTATCTGTATTGTATATATTCATTGACATTCTTACTGTAAGGCTGGATTAACACACACACACATACACACACACAAACAGACACTAAATACACACACTTTCCTACACTTAACAAATACCATTTTTAAACATGCATGCATAATACACACTCCAATTTTGAATTAATTGTCCCCCCCCCCCCACCCCTTTCTACTTGTTCCTATCCATCTGTATCAGTACTGAAATAAATGGAGCATTCAACAGTTCCATTGGCCTCATAAACAACACAACTCAGGGACACAGTCTTGTTTGCTTGATACACACTCTGAGCAAAACACATAGAAAAATATTTTCAGTCCAGCTGTATTTTAGCTAGGTTGTTTGTAATTGTTTTGTGTGAGAAGGAGGGTGCATATGCATAATATTTAATTTGTAGAAATTATGCGTGTGGGCATGTGCATGGGTATAAATAATATATTTCGGAGTATTAAAGTGTATATGAAAGTGTATACTGACATTAATAATTCTGTGTAGGAGTTCAGTTTTTAGTGTGTTTATATTTTGGATAATAAGAGGTTCTGTTCAGATCTTTATTGATCATGAGCAAGTTTTTAGAGGTTGTGTGCAAGGTCTTTAGTGGTATTGTGTTGAAGTCATTTCAGGTTCGTCAATAGAAGATGCAAAATACGTGTGTAGTTATCGTGGAAGTTTCGTGGTGTCATCTCGTCTGGTAGTTCAATGTTTATCTGTATTGTACATATTCATTGACATTCTTGTGTTTTATTTCCGCCCATTTTTTTAACGTGTAATTATATTTATACTGTCTGGCAGGATTAACACACACTCGTACCATGGTACGTTCAAACTGTCCAATCAGATTGCTCAGTTAGTGGTGAACATGTTTCATACCAACCTCCTAGGAGGTGAATTACATCTATTGTCTAAGGTACTGAAGCTTACACACAACAAAGGTGAGAGTGAATCATGCCAAAATTTTAAAAAGACATGGACTATTTCCCAATGCAGATTGACTTCACCTCTGCTAACGCATTTGGTAATGGGTGTGTTATCTATTTTTATACAGTCGGTTTTCTTCGCAGTTCCATGACAAATGCTTCTAACATGGCGGCACTGGTGGAGTTCACAATTCTAATGGCTTCAGAGTTCTTGGAAAATTCAGCAACTTGGGTTTTTCATTAACATTGATGGTGTTTGCCAAAAGCATTTTCAAGGGGGTCTGGAAGAGTCTGTTGCTCAAGAACACTGAAATGCCAGGAACAATAGTGAAGAAGTACTTCAACATCTCCACCAATGGAGTGTTCAATAGCTGCATAGGCCTCATAACCAACTCAGGGACACATAGAAAATTATTATCATTGCAACTGTATTTTAGCTAGGTTGTGTGCAATTGTTTAGGCCCGTGCCCAGTAGGCAACCATGTGTGTGTAGAATGTTCTAGAATGTTCTTTCAGTTACGTGCATGATGAGAAGGAGGGTGTGCATGTACATAATATTTAAATTTGTAGAAAGTGTGTGTGGGCATGTGCATGGGTATAAAAAATAGATTTCGGAATATGAAAGTGTATACTGGTATTAATAATTCTGTGTAGGAGTGCAATTTTTAGTATTTTTATGGCGTCATAAAATATTTTGGGGGAATAAGAGGTTCTGTTTAGATCTCTATTTATCATGAGCAAGTTTTTAGAGTGATTATTGTGTTGAAGTCATTTCAGATTCCGAGTATTCGTCAATAGGAGATGCAAAATACGTGTGTACGTGGAACTTTCGTGGTGTCATCTTGTCTGGTAGTTCAATGTTTACCTGTATTGTATATATTCATTGACATTCTTGTGTTTTATTTCCGCCCATTTTTTAACGTGTAATTATATTTTTGCTGTATGGCAGAATTAACACACACACACACACACACAAACAGACACTAAGTACACACACTTTCCTACACCCAACAAATACCATTTTAAACATGCATGCATAATACACACTCCAATTTTGAATTAATTGTCCCCCCCCCCCCACCCCTTTCTACTTGTTCCTATCCATCTGTAGCTATACTGAAATAAATGGAGCATTCAACAGTTCCATTGGCCTCATAAACAACACAACTCTGGGACACAGTCTTGTTTGCTTGATACACACTCAGAGCAAAACACATAGAATAATATTTTCAGTCCAGCTGTATTTTAGCTAGGTTGTTTGTAATTGTTTAGTATGAGAAGGAGGGTGCATATGCATAATATTTAATTTGTAGAAATTAAGCATGTGGGCATGTGCATGGGTATAAATAATATATTTCGGAGTATTAAAGTGTATATGAAAGTGTATACTGACATTAATAATTCTGTGTAGGAGTTCAGTTTTTAGTGTGTTTATATTTTGGTAATAAGAGGTTCTGTTCAGATCTATATTGATCATGAGCAAGTTTTTAGAGGTTGTGTGCAAGGTCTTTAGTGGTATTGTGTTGAAGTCATTTTAGATTCCGAGTATTCGTTAATAGTAGATGCAAAATACGTGTGTAGTTATCGTGGAAGTTTCGTGGTGTCATCTCGTCTGGTAGTTCAATGTTTATCTGTATTGTACATATTCATTGACATTCTTGTGTTTTATTTCCGCCCATTTTTTAACGTGTAATTATATTTATACTGTCTGGCAGGATTAATACACACTTGTACCATGGTACGTTCAAACTGTCCAATCAGATTGCTCAGTTTGTGGTGAACATGTTTCATACCAACCTCCTAGGAGGTGAATTACATCTATTGTGTAAGGTACTGAAGCTTACACACAACAAAGGTGAGAGATCATGCCAAAATTTCAAAAAGACATGGATTATTTCCCAATGCACATTGACTTCACCTCTGCTAAGGCGTTTGGTAATGGGTGTGTTATCTATTTCTATACAGTCGGTTTTCTTCGCAGTTCCATGACAATTGCTTCTAACGCTGGCGGCACAGGTGGAATTCACAATTCGAATGGCTTCAGAATTCTTGGAAACTTCACCAACTTGGGTTTTTCATTAACATTGATGGTGTTAGCCAAAAGCATTTTTAAGGGGGTCTGGAAAAGTCTGTTGCTCAAGAACACTGAAATGCCAGGAACAATAGTGAAGAAGTACTTCAACATCTCCACCAATGGAGTGTTCAATAGCTGCATAGGCCTCATAAACAACACAGGGACACATAGAAAATTTTTTCATTGCAACTGTATTTTTAGCTAGGTTGTGTGCAATTGTTTAGGCCCTTACCCATGTGTACAGAATGTAGAATGTTCTAGAATGTTCTTTCAGTTACGTGCATGATAAGAAGGAGGGTGTGCATGTACATAATATTTAAATTTGTAGAAAGTATATTTGTGGGCATGTGCATGGGTATATAAAATAGATTTCGGAATATGAAAGTGTATACTGGTATTAATAATTCTGTGTAGGAGTGCAATTTTTAGTGCTTTTATGGCGTCATACAATATTTTGGGGGAATAAGAGATTCTGCTCAGATCTCTATTGATCATGAGCAAGTTTTTAGAGGTTGTGTGCAAGGTCTTTAGTGATTATTGTGTTGAAGTCATTTCAGATTCCGAGTATTCGTCAATAGGAGATGCAAAATACGTGTGTATTATCGTGGAAGTTTCATGGTGTCATCTTGTCTGGTAGTTCAATGTTTATCTGTATTGTATATATTCATTGACATTCTTGTGTTTTATTTCCGCCCATTTTTTAACGTGTAATTATATTTATACTGTAAGGCAGGATTAACACACATTTGTACCATGGTACGTTCAAACTGTCCAATCAGATTGCTCAGTTTTGTGGTGAACATATTTCATAGCCACCTCCTAGGAGGTGAATTACATCTATTGAAGGGTACTTAAGGACTATTTCCCAATGCAGATTGACTTCACCTCTGCTAATGCGTTTGGTAATGGGTGTGTGTGGGGCCACCCACAAGGAAGAACAAGCTAATTAAAGCACTTTATTGTTTTATTTATGTACTTTGTTGCATGGCAAGCACTGACGTAATCCATGCCACTAATTAATGGTGCACGCCTAGCCAGCAGCACATATTCACCACATCACATGCAGGTAATTGAAAGAACATATTGACAGGAAGATGCCTCAGCAACTCCATAGAGACTAATTCTGGTGGCAGCGTACCTGCTGGGACTGGGACGTCACCTAGGCTCCGGCTATAAACTTGGGTTTAATTACTTAGTCTCGATCCCAAAACCCCCCACAGTGTGTTATCTATTTCTATACAGTCTGTTTTCTTCGCAGTTCCATGACAATTGCTTCTAACACTGGCACAGGTGGAGTTCATAATTCTAAAGGCTTCAGAATTCTTTGGAAATTCAGCAACTTGGGTTTTTCATTAATGTTGACGGTGTCGGCCAAAAACATTTTCGAGGGGGTCTAGCAAAGTCTGTCGCTCAAGAACACTGAAATGACAGGAACAATAGTGAAGTTGACTATCAACAACTCCACAAATGACTGAACTGAAACAGAAGAAGAAAAACAACAACAACAAACTACAAACAAACAAAAACAAACAAACACTAAATAGCTATAGTAATACACCACAAGAACTCACCAGTTATATGAAGTCCAAGTCTTGTTGGAGCAGTTTAGAGCATTTTATTGTTCCCTGCCTAACTAAACCAGCCCTGGACTTCACACTCCTCTCCCAGTCATCCAGGTATTTTAAGAGATCTTGCAACCACTACACACAAACAAAATGAGCAACTTAAAGCAACACGCCTTGCCTCACATTTTCAGTTTTACGTAAACTGACACTTATATAATTTTCTTTATACTAAATAATCACTTTATATATATATATATAAATATATATATTCCACCCTAGATATCTTCACAATGATATTTTTAGGTACATGACCCTTGAAATAACTCATGATATTTCATGCCGTTCACCCATTACCCTTGTAGTTATAGCAACCTGCCAACCTTTTCAATTTTCTTGAATTTTTACAGCTACCTTCCTCCAGTGTACCCTGCTCAACAGGGTTAGAGCAGCTGCTAAAATATCAGCTGGGGGTGTGGGCAGCCCCTACAACCAACTTTTTACTCTCTGTGAGTTACTCTACCTTTAGTACTAACTAGGTAGTGAAGATATCTAGTGTGGAATAAACAACCTCTTATACTTGTCTGAGTGAGATATTTCACTCATGAAAATAAATTAGCCTGCTTGTGAAATATCTCACCATATCACACTTTGACTCATGTAAGAAGTATTATATATATATATATATATATATATATATATATATATATAATATATGAATATATAAATAAATAAATCACAGCTCACACTAATCTCTTGCTGCTGTACCAGCAGTTCCTTACAGTATTTATGAGGTGATGTGGGTCAGGAAAAGTACACAGCGAATATCATCAGCATATGGATTCTTAGCCTTATGCACAATGTCATCAGTGCCATATAGCTTGAATAAGTGGTGATTTGCAGGCATCCCATCACATGTGCAAACTAAAACATTGAAACCACACCTCTCCAGCCTCTGCACAGCTTCCAAAAGAGGTCATACAGCTCGTACATCATTCCAATCCCATACTAACTCTACCTCATCATTCCAATCCCATACTAACTCTACATCATCATTCCAATCCCATACTAACTCTACCTCATCATTCCAATCCCATACTAACTCTACATCATCATTCCAATCCCATACTAACTCTACCTCATCATTCCAATCCCATACTAACTCTACCTCATCATTTCCATCATGGTTAAAATGATACTTGCCTAAAAGTAACAATACAATACATGCCTAATAATAACATATGACAGGTTAAAAATTCATTATAGCTGAATGTTTGTTGTACACAAGATCTTCCCTTATGTGAATTTCACACAGTATGGTGACTACATTCTGCTCTCTTTCTGGACAGCTTGAAATATTAGCACAGTCCATAATTTGCTGGTCAACACTTAGTGAAATCCTGTTCCTGTTTCTGTGTAATATGGGTAGTATTTAGTACTGCTGAGGGTTCGCAACTTTGGTGCTTCATTGCAGCTGCATTACTTATGTAATGTATTACGTGGTGTCTGTACCTATGTCATCTCTGGTTCAACTTCTTATGAACTGTTGCATGATAGTGGTGTTTTGCATCTTACTTCTCAGAGAACACTAAGAGACTACACAGTTATTTAGCTATTTTCATCAATAAGTTCCAGCAATGAAAATGGTACATGGAAACCCATTGCAGGCTGCAATGAATTATTTGATCACGTGATAATGTAGTGAGGCTAGTGGACTTTACCCACAAAAGCTGCTACATGGAGCTGAAACGTCGAGATTTCTCAACAATTAGCACGAAATTAAAACAAGCAGCACCATGAATCGCTCTGAGTAAGTTCATGTCTAAATAATCAAGGGTTAATTTTCAGTAATCTCCAAAATCAGAGTGTGACAGAGACAAACAGACAGTACGACTACTAGCTATAGCCGTCTCGCGCATGCTCGCCTAGGGTTAATCAACGATTAAAATTATTGTTCACAAAATTTAGTGCCGCTACTTATCACTCCTGCCTCCCACTTCGACATAGACTTGGAATACTTCAGACTCGCTAACTTAGTCCACCAGGCATCTTGCGCGTGTGTGCTAGGTACTTATCACGTACTATTTGTACGCATGCGCAATAGTAATATCATCAGTCCATATTTTGGGTGTGGTTAGGTCAGGATATATATAGCTACTTCTTGCACACACCAGCCCTTAGATGTTCGAAGGAACGCCCCCAATTTTGACTGTGGTGTATGCGAAAGTTATGGAGCCGCGAGGTCCTACTGAGGTGAGAATATGCCTGCTTTCTTTGATTAGAGTGGAATTTATCTAATTAATAGTTCCAATGTTTGTTTATCTAATTACTAGATCCTGTGTTTATTTACTTAATTGCTAGATCAAATGTTTGTTTAGTACTTGGTCCATTTTTTGTTCATATACTGGTTTGATCCAGTGTCTATTTAACCAGGTACTGTATAGATTCATTGTTTCTTTATCTAAAAGATCCCACAATACCTTGATCCAGAATAAGATTAAATTTGATAGCAGTTAGTCTTAGTTATAGTTAGTTATTTGACCATACTCCTCTCTAATTTAGTTATAAAGCTACAGTTTGTTACTAAAAAAAATTTTCCGATTATAGTTATAGCAAGTTATAGTTTACAGAGGTGGATCCAGTGTAAGCAACAGGCAGGGGCCGAAATATATTTAGGTCAAAATTCACGACTTTTGAAAGCTATTTATAATTGATTGTACAAGATTCGAATAATAATTTATGAGTAAAGAGCATAAGTTGACCTATAAACTGTACTGCCTGTATCTGTACATCCTTATAAATTTTTCAAAAGTTAGTTGGGAAGCCCTGGCTTCCTCGGCCCTCCCTGGTTCCTTCCCTGGGTTATTAACAACATTTTTTTTTCTAATAATAGCTATAATTATATTATTAACCCTCAGCGCATGCACGAGAGGGTTATAGAGAAGGTTATAGTAGTCGTCTTGTCTGTTTGTTTATCTGTCTGTCTGTTACGCTCTGATTTTGGAGAATACTGACAATTATGTGTTGATTTATGTATGAACTTACTCATAAAAGCGATTTAGGACCTTTCATTGTTTTACTTTTCTGAATTTCGGGCTGGTTTTACGCAAAGCATTCAGCTACGTGTAAGTACTAGTTTTTGTGGGTAACGCCCTATTGTCATGCCGTAATCACGTGATACCTGATTAGAATATTCTTTTGGTTTGAGATTGTAATAATAGCTAGCTATGTATAATACCACTGAGGGTTCGCACCTTTGGTGCTTCATTTTAGTTACTGTTTTATAAAAATTATTTTATCAAAAGCATACCATAATAGCTATTTTTATTATAATAGTACGCCGCGTAAATTGCCCATTACAAAATGTATGAGAAAATCACTGTTTAATTTGAAATCGCTCGGGAAAAGTGAAATAACATGTAACTATGTATAATAGTACGGCGAGTAAGTTGCCCATTCAAAAATGTATGGGAAAAATTGCTGTTCAATTGAAATCGCACGGGGGAAAGTGAAATAGCGCGTAACTAATTGAAATACCTCGGTAACTAAGTGGAAACTAAGTGAAATACCTTGGTAGCTAAGTGAAATAGTATGGGTAAGTGCGCACGCGTACGGTGTTAACCTTGGAAACGTACAGCTCGAGTAGTTTTTAGTTGGAGACGATGTCATTCTTTACCACAGAAGCTCTACCCGTATTAAACGGAATGTTTTTCAACGGATCAGGAGGAGCGGCACGTTGAAAACGAAGTTCCAGCGGAAGCTAATCCTGAAATAAGGAGATAGTGAGTGAACGATATAATATAGCTACAATTGCGAATGACTTTTTAAAAGCTGGCCAACAATTAGCGAGTAATAGCATGGATGTCCAGGCCTACCTGGATACTGTGTGTGCAAGATAACGAGTCATCCAGTAATACGTGAACTTTGAACTGTTGATTGGTTTGTTTGTGTAGCTATTGATTGTTTGGCCCTGCCCGGTCTCCTCACTGTCTGAGTTCTGTATGCATGCAACACCCCCTAAACCCAAATCACTCCTTTTTTCCTCTGTTTGTATTCATTCCCTTTTTGTTGAAGAATCTGAAACCTAGCTGCTGCAAGCTCAGTATCTCTCTTTAGCTTTGCCTTCATAGTAGGCATAGTTTATCTATCAGTAATCACTCTAGCTTGTACTTAGCCTAGCTAGCTGTTGTTGCTAGTCGTACTGCTCAATCTAAATAAATAGATAGAGATGGTCCTCCACATTGCTCATCACCAGCTGCGAGGTGCCTTACAACCACTCTGCACAATGGAAACTAAGTGAAATACCATGATATCCAAGTGAAACAGCATGGATAAGTGCGCATGCGTGTATCTTTAGCTATGGAAATATACAGTTTGAGTAGTTTCAAGTAGGATACAATGTCACTCTTTAGCGCAGAATTGCTACCCATATTGGACGGAATTTTTTCAACAGATTAGGAGGAGCAATAGGTTGACAATGAAGTTCCAGTGGAAGCTAATCTTGAAATACAGAAATAGTGAGTGAGTGATACAGTGTAGCTACAGTGCAAAAGACCAAGTGAAATTCTTTTTTCCCCCAAAAATTCTCTTTATCCGCATATTTTTGCTCTTTTAATTTATCACTTCACAATTTCTTTCTCAGGTCCTGTGTTCAATACCCCATGACATTACATTTTATATTGTTAAAAACCTGTGAAAGGCAGTGATAAGAAGGCTGAGAATGAAAGTTTGAAATGATATACTAGCAGAGTAAACATAATAATCCACAATAAAACAATTTTTCCATTGGTCTGTTTGGAGTAAGACTGCATTATTAAATGTATCCTCCATTTTTCACATGCTGTTTTTTTTACTTGCCTAACTTAGAATAGGTGTCTTTTTTTTTAATGTTGTAAGAGGTGGGGGTGTGGCATGTACTACACAAGATATAAGTGTCTGTTATTCCAGAGAGAATTCACATTTTTCACTTGTAGTTATTGTATCCTGTGAAGAGACTAGAATCTTTCGCAGCGTTTTATTACTGTAGCCATGTTATGTTACTTGTAATAACTAAACCAACTTTGAGGAGTGTCCTATTAGGTAGATCTAAAGATAGCTACTCTAGATATCATAATAGACTGGTTGACCTTCCATTGAGTTAGGATTGAATACCCACTAGCTTTCTTTGTGCAATACATGGTTCAAGCAAGTTCATTATGTAGAGAAAGATGAGTCACAAAAGTGAGGACTTCAGTGCTACATTGTTTAATGTGCTAGAGGCTACACAAGTCAGTCACACTCATCATTTAACTTTTTTTTATAATATTACAGTACATAAATTTGCCCAATTAAAAAAATTGCTGTTCAGTTGAAATAGCCAGGGGAAAGTAATTTCACTGTTCAATTGAAATAGCAAGAGGAAAGTGAAATAGCAGAGAAACTATAAATGAACTATAAGTGAAATTACCATGGTAGCTTAGTGAAAAAAGTACAGGTAAGTGTGTATGCGTGCAGCTCTAGTGTACAGTTCAAGTAGTTTAAAGTTGGAGTCTATGTCATTCTTTAGTGCAGAAGTTCTATCTATATTAGACCGAAGTTTTTTTCAACAGATTAGGAGGAGCCATAGGTTGAAAGAGAATTTCCAGAGGAAGCTAATCCTGAAATACAGATATTGTGAGTGAACCTTACAGTGTAACAACAGTGCAAATGAAGCTGGCCATACTATTAGCAAGTGATAGCACGGGTAACCTGTGCTGTTAGGGATCAATAGCACTCGTAAAGCAATTGAAATAGCACCTGGCTTCTCCAGGTACTGTTTCAATCATGTTACTCATACTATTAATCCTGAAGAGCACGGCGACCCTTGCTATTACTCATACTGATACCAGTAATTTATGGCTGATAACTATATATTAAAACAACTCAACATTTTGACTTCTTGCAGAAGTTCTCCTAATGATATGGAAGGATTACAGGACAATGTTATTGCCTCACTTGGCACTTTGTGATGAACAAAAGGAATTTTTTAAATTTATTATTCCTTGGTGCCGGCATGCCTGTGAGGGCTAGAGTAGTCTCTATGTCATTCATTAATTCATTCACTCTGTCACTCTGTCAACACTAATGGATCTTGTAGATAGTCGACTTTTATGGCTTGAGAGAAGAAGAACTCTGACTACTTGAGAAAGTGAGAGATAGGCAGACTCTTGTGAATGCTTCTTTATGGTAATAAGGAGAGAGATAAGAAATGAAAAAGACAGGGCAAGGAGGAGGAGAGCTAAAACAAAACAGAAACAGGTAGCAAAGTAAAGAATCTTTCTTTTTGAAAAGCCATTAAATGTTCCTAATTTATTATTAGACTATTCCTGAATTACGGTACCAGGAGCCTTCATCATAGAAAAAAGCTACCACTATTGTTTTCTCACTTTGACAGTATTTTGTAGCCACACCAAGCATGCATGGAATAGCTGCAATTACAGGGAACATGCATCGCTCGCTTCGTTATTTTGTGCTATTAGTATAGTTCAGTTGCGGTGGAAGCCCGGGAGCTATACCAAACAGTGTCCACTTGCGCGGTGTTATCGCCCAATTGAATTATATTGCCTTGACTCTGTTCTCCTGGTCGATATCGAGGTAAGTCGAAAGGTGATCGATAATAGGCCACTTACGCTATAGTGGTTATTTTATTCATTGGAGGGGGCCCTCAAATACACATACAAATGATAATGAATGTACAAACAAAATTGACACTTTTCTGTCTATAGAGAAATTGAAGAACGGACATGAACACAATGAATACACAATAACAACATACACATAGTGAATTAAAAGATATAAACACACTAATATACTAGTTCTGTTTCGTTTCCAGCTATTTCTCATCCTTGTGAGGCAGGACCCCTATGCACATCGCTGATCAGGTTCCCTTTGT
>WLWI01003618.1_pt1 | contig 13230 bp, 9 predicted proteins | sample 6701501 | NCBI WGS metagenome assembly WLWI01 (sample SAMN12718690, study PRJNA515312) | sponge metagenome | isolation source: marine sponge | host: Mycale hentscheli | place: New Zealand: South Island, Marlborough, Capsize Point | collected 2014-11-01
ATTGAGCTCTCCAAGTTTTATCGTCGTAGCTTAAGTCGTTCCCACTATAATAGACCTAACCGTTCCCTTCCGTCGGCTTGAAACAATACATTTTTAAGAAATCGATCGATCTTTTCTCGATATTTACACACGCCGCGTTGTGCCCAGTTTTCCTGTAGGCGGTCACATATTAGCATGAGGAGCTGATCTACATGCAAAGCCTAAATACTTGAGCATTTTGTCCCATTCAGATTCTTTGTCTGTGTATTTCTGTGAAGCTGTTTTTGAAAGTTCAGTGCCATTTCTCCAAGCAACCATTACTTTGGGGTTGAAGCGATTTCCCACTAGATGTGAAACAAAGTGATCCACTGCTTTCACAACTGCCAAACATTCTAACAGATCATTTTAACTCCTGTGAGCTATTCTCTTCACAGTTATTGTTATCACTAAAATAAACTTACTTTAAATAGTTTTTTGTTTAAAGCATATTTAAGAAATATTCATCATGAATATCAGGAATATTAAGTTTCTTCGTTGTCAATGTAAAATTAAATTTATGGGGCCAACAAATGTATAAACTGTCAACTTATGTATTTGGTTTAATATTATATTTAATGAGTACAAATCTTTAATATCTTGTTTTTGTTAAGTTACTGGAGTTTCTATCACTGGTAATACCCCATCTGTTTCTGCTGGTTCTGCTGTCTCCTTCACTTGCTCTGCTACTGTGTCTGGAAGTCTAACTCCAATGTTTATGTGGACTACAACTGCTACATCTGGTACCACTGGACTACTCACTGGCCAACAGAACTCTAATACTGTAATGGGAAAAGTCAGGGAATCTGATACTGGAACTTACACATGTCAGGCCTCCATTTTTGGATCCAGTGAAAGTGTTAGTATTACTCTCACAGTTACAGGTATGTTGTACTAATGTAATTATATACTCTAACCAAGTAATTATTATTCAATGTAGTACCAATGATATCTGTCACTATCGTACCTACTGGTTCATCTATTGCTCTCAGAGACTATAGCCTCACTTGTAGTAATAATGCTCCAAACACTCTGGAATTAACATCTGTTTCATATCAATGGACGAGAAATGGAGTCACACTATCACATACTGATAGTGTACTTAATCTTAGTCCTTTACAAGAATCTGAGAATAATGTAATGTACAGATGTCGATTTAGTGCTTCGTCTACTTATTTAATAAATGATGTCAATATACAAAGTTCCCAACACACTATTACAGTTTCATGTAAGTTTTACAAAATAAAATAATTATTATACTACTGAATTAATTTTTTGTTTTAACGATTGTTATGGATGCCATAATTTTATGTCTAGATGATACTCCTTCTGTACCAACAAGTTTTACACATTCTTCAGTTCAGAGTACTCAAGTAACTCTGACATGGACATCACTTGCCACTGATATAGTTACTAGATATACCATCAGTTATAGAAGAATTGGAGGATGTTCATCTACTATTTCAGAAAGTTCAACTGCAACTAGGACAACTATCACTATATTTTGTCTGGAAGAAAACATACAATATGAATTTACTATAACTGCTACTAATAGTGCGGGTACATCTCTACCTGCTATGACTACTGCCACAACACTATCAACTAGTAAGCAAAAAAATACTATTATTATTTCTTAAAATATCTAATGATGTTTCTGTATTTAAGGTCCAAGTGAAGCTCCTCCTCTACCAACATTGACTGGCCGTAGTGCCACTAGTTTCACAGTCTCATGGAACAGAGAATCTTGTCTCTCACGTAATGGACCAGACAGATATTACACAGTTCAATATAAGGCGACAGGATCTACTCAAGTATTAGTTACAAGTAATGTGGCCATTAACAGCAGAACATACACTGCCAGCTCTCTCTCTCCAGTTACATCTTACACACTTCAAGTGGCATACACAAATACAGAGGGAACAGGTCCTTTTGCTGACTTCACTATAACGACTTTGGGATATGATAGTAAGTGTTACACATAAAATTTGGTAATCCTAAGTTATTCACTTGTCTTTGAGATGCTTGATGTATAAGAAATATGATACACAAGCACGATTGAGTAGTGTATTTTTCTAGTGTCCAAATTTCTCCTACATCTCAATGTAAACAATATTTTATTATTATTCCATAGCACTCACTCCTTCTACACCTACTAATTTTGGCAGTTCTAATGTTCAGAGTACACAAGTAACTCTGACATGGACATCACCTTCAACAGATGTTGTTAATAAGTATACTATCATATATAGAAGAATTCAAGGATGTTCACCTGTTCCTTCAGGAAGTGAAACTACCACTTTGAAAACTATCACAATATCTGGTCTGGAAGTAAACGTACAATATGAATTTACCATAACAGCTACCAATAATGTGGGTACATCTCAACCTGCTACACACTCTGTTACAACACTGTTTTCAGGTACATGTAATTTATTATGGTAGTTAAGACAGTTTGTTTTTGACTACATATTTATAATTTTTTAGTTCCAACTGAAGCTCCTCAGATAACATCACATTCCTTTACAGCTACTAGTTTCACAGTCTCATGGAATAGAGAATCTTGTCTCTCTCGTAATGGACCAGACAGATATTATACAGTTAGATATTATGAGACAGTATCTACTCAAGTATTAGAATCATCTAATGTAGATATTAATACCACAACATTCACTGCAAATACTCTGAATCCTGTAACATCCTACACTGTTCAAGTAGCATATGTAAACACTAGAGGATCTAGTCCTAATGCCAATTTAACTATATCAACTTTTGGATTACCTTGTAAGTACAATTGAATATTTTGATGTAATTATAGTCACTTAAACATACAAGGCTGGTAATTAAGGTTGGGTTTTTAATTCCTTACACATTATCATCACTATTTTATTATCATACTTACTTTGCCTAACAAACACATCATACAACTTGTAATTCAGAGGCACATTCTATTGGTTTATTGCTGTCAGTTTCAGTATTGCAATTACAATGCAATCCAATACTCTAACAGCATAACCAAGTAGACTAATTCTGCCAGTTTCCCTCTCTAACTAAAGCTTTGTATGTATTAGCATATTTCAATATTTCCTCATAATAATAGCTCTATTATAATTCAAACTCTTAGAATCAGAGTTTAAGTAGTAGTAACTAAAGAAGTATATATAAATTTTATTAATAGAATTTATTGCTAATACATATAAAGTAAGTCAGGCAAGAAAGTGAGTTTAGTTTCAAATTGAAAGTGACAATGATGACCAAATTAACAACTAGTCCTCCATAATAGTTTTTTTTAAAGTGCAGAATATGTTTTTCAACTAGAACATTATTCACCAATCCTAGCATCAGTAAAACTATAGTATTATTATAATCAATAATGGAGTTACTCTAAACAGCAAAATGCAATGGATAATCAATGTAATAGCCAACATTAAATAGCTAAGCAACCAATAAGGTGATAATATCACTGATTTTTGTGGGAATCAGCCAGTGGTGTTCCTTTGACTAGTAGCCTAGCAGACGTAATAGAAATAACAAGACCTGATTTAACCAGATTGTGGAACTTTTTGTCATTTAGATTTCTTTCAATGCTGTGCGAATAAATTAAAACTCCACCTTTTCTACATCTGTAGCTATATAGTTAATTTTTATGATTATGGATTAACTTTGTGGTTGATACAAGACATAGAAGTCTCAGTAGCAAATTCCACTTTTTTGATAATGTCTGAGCAAATTGTTTATCTTTGTTGGCTGAATTTGGTCGGACTATTCCGCTCACACCACACCCACAAACACACCTAAAGTATTGATAATAGATAATTAATTATAAATAATTTTAGTATTGTTTATAAAAAACAGCTACTGAAATTTTTTCTTGTGTTTGATCATTAGATCAAGTCTTGTCTAGAAAAGTTTTATTTTCGTATTATTAATAATAATAATAATGATATTCAAGACAGCTAGTAATAAATTTATAGGTATTATCTATAAATAGTTAAACTATGGTATCGGTTATCAGTATCGACAAATATTGGCAATCAAATATCAAATTAATCTTACAATCAGTATTTTTCTATATCGATGCAACACTTTTCCACTCATACAAAATTATTTGAAAGTAATCTTTATTCTTTTTTTGGTTGTTTGTTGTTCTTTTTGTTGTTTCTTTTGCTTTTTTGTTGTTGCTGTTTTTTGTTGTTTTTGTTTTTTGTTTTGTTTTGTTTGTTTTTAGTCTATGGATATCTTAATGGTGTGGCTTATCCCAATAATAGTATAGTGGATCTATCAGAGATTGGTTTGAATGACAACTCTCTGGTCTGCTACACTGATTTAACGACATGCTGTAGAGGTGATGACAATCCTAATGACGGAACAATGGGTGTTTGGCGACTTCCTAATAACTCTGTTGCTATAAGTAAAGGAATGTCTAATGCCAATATGTTTTCAAGAAACAGAGATACACAAGCATTGCTTCTACATCGTGGTATCAATGTCTCTGAACCTTCTGGAATATTTATATGTGACATTCCTGATGCAAAAATGCAAGATCAACAAACCTACTTTGGAATATACAAAATTGGAGAGGGTATGTCATTGAATATGATTGGCAATTCATTTTAATCATATATTTTGTCACTTGTGTTCATTATAACCACAAATATTAAATCATTGCTTCTTATACTTCTTACAATACTTAACAAAGGTTCACTTGCAGATGCAATTCTATTATCTCATACTCACCCTACTGCACACTCCACATTTTGAAATATTTCATACAAGCCACATTTTAATGACATCAGAGTCCTTTCTAATTACAACTAGTTCTTGTGCAAGATTTCTTGTATATGTTTGCCAATTACTTTTTCTTTCTTTAATATAATAATTAAATGTTTCTTATGTAACTTTTCAGTTATAGCTTTATACGTATATATGGTAGTATAATTATCATTTGTGGGAAGAGTATTTGTTGACATATTATATATAATACATTATATTAAATAAAATATATTTTTGTCCTAAAATGTTACACAAGAATATGTCCGATATGTTAAGAGAGTTTGCCATTACGATTCCTCCACTAGGCAAATAATGTGATCACAAAATAGTTTCAGTGTTGTGTTGGTGGGTACATTATGTAATATACTTACCAACACTTTACAATGAAGTGCATGCATCAAGTGTTGCATGTTTACAATAATACTGAAGAGCAATTTTGATTCATAGAGCACTTGTATTTATCCTTACTAAATAATATGTGGCCTATAAGCAACTAATTACTCTTCTGTATTAGCTATATTATATTGTTACAATGTTGTTAAAGAAAGAGGTGAAGAAAAGAGTGATTGAGGCAAAATAAATGTTAAAATAAATTTGGAGAAATAGTAGGAGCAGACAATATTTTGACAATAGACTAATATCAATGAATGAATGAATACATGAGTGTCTTGTACCAATTTCTTCTTGTGATCATCATCCCATAATAAAAGTTAAGAAGTGAATATCCATTATATATGCTCTAGTATTTTACTGATCATCAATGATAACCCCAAAATTTATAATAATGGGTGATTATATACTCCAGGACTACCTCTGATAATATCTCTATCATACAACACTTCAAGTGGTATTTTGATTTGTATATCTACTGGAGGTCCTGTCACTAATCTAACTTGGAATAGAAGTGGAGGATCTTACTCACAGAGTAAAATAATAGTGGATACTATCAGTGCCACTTACCACAACCTTCTAAACATATCTAGTAATACACTATCAGATTACACTGGGATCTTCAGCTGTACTGTTAGTAATAGCAGAGGCAGTGCAGTTTTGACAACAAATGAATTTAAAAGTATGTAACTGCTTCTAAATAATAAAAATAATTTCATGTGTATTTTTATTAACAGTTATAGGACTAGCTGGAAATAGAAACAGTTATGGCCAGGGAGATACTGCTAGAGTGACCTGCTTCAGCAACTTTACTGTAGTTTCTATTCAGTGGACTACATCATCTAAAGAAGTTTCTGTAACAACTGAGAAGACAAGTGATAATGAATTGTATCTAGAAATTGAAATTACTAATATAACTCATGATACTATGTTCACCTGTGAAGTAATTAACCTACTTCCAAACAATAGAGTGAGGAGCACCATTAGCTTTACCATAAAGACACAACAGGAATGTAAGATATATAATTATTTTATGTGACATAATATTGCTGTATACACAAATTGTACTTAAACCAATCATGTACTGGAAATATGGGAAATTTTTTAACATTTAAATCATGTTCAGTCAGTTAGAGAAATAGTTGAGTAAGGTAAACAATCTAAATTTTCCTATCAAAGTTAGAAAAAACTTTATAAAAAAATTAAACATAACTGGCCTCTCATAATTGCTGCCCCAATTATATAACTATGTTGTAATGAGTGCAATATGCTTCCTGAAATTTTTATCTAAACTAATCATTTTATATTCTTACTTTAAACAGATCAAATTACTACAACTTCAATACAGCATAAAAATCGTGAACATGCAAATGTTGTTGTAGTTTTTACATCAGTGTTAGTTTGTCTTGTTCTCATCACTGCTATAATATCTGCTACTGTGGTAATGGTGTACAAAACAAAAACATCAAGGTAAATGACTCTATCCTGAGATTTTAAATCTTGGGGAATATCAATTTAACTGGATAATATCACTAGAAACTAAGAGGCACAATATTAAGTTGTTGTTTTTTTTGCAATTATACTAGTTTCATTTTTTCTTATTCATTGTTCTTTTTAGAATTATTACTGCAACAAAAGCAACAACTAATACCACAGGCAGTGAATATGAAGAGATCCAATACATAAGTAAGAAAAAATCGGGGGAAAATCAAAAATCAAATCTCAAGTGTGAAGATTTAAACAAGAGTGTCCAGTATGATGACATGGCTATGAGTGATTGTGTTGCCTATGGTGAAATAAGTTCTCCTAACTATCATGAAAATACAAAAACCAATGTTTATGATGTAATACAGTAAATTACTATGAAGTATAAAACTCAACAATTATATTGCTTTTATTGTCTGTTTTTTTTTTCAAGACTGGCATAGTAATTTTAGTATTTGTACTATGAATTGCTGCAGATTCAAAACTGATTAATATAATAAATCCTTCTAATGAGACAAAATATTTTTTTGGCCTTGTCAGTATGTATGTTTGTTGTCTATTAGAAAATGACCATAAGTAGAGGCAAATAGACCTTTGAAAGCTATGAGAGGTAGGCCATTCCTCAGATGTTATATTAATCCAAACATTTTTTTTTTCTTACCGTTACAGAATATTGTGTATACACATAATTACTTTCTATAGATTTTGGTAACACTGACTTCTTCATATTATTGTGTATAACAACAAACTAATGGTACTTGTTGTTATTGCATATACTTTCCATTGTAATTTAAACAATTAGGTTAGCACACTATGAAATGATGATGTCGTCTCTATTTTGAAAGTCATGCATTTTAAACTTCAGAAGTATTTCATATACATTTGCTATCATAGAACCTACAAATATGTTGTTCTTATATGAATCTACTGAAGGTCTTGTTACTGATTTAACTTGCAATAGAAGTGGAGAATGTTAATAACAGAATAAAATAGCTAATAGTGGATACTGTCAACGACACTTTCTACAACCTTCTATACATATCTTAAACTGAACTGATATTAGCAGAGGCAAAGCAATTTTACAACAGATGAAATCACTTTTAATTATTAATCTATTTTCGTTAGTTACAGTGATAGGTCTTAACTGTTAATAGAAATACTTACACACAGGAATTAACTGCTACAATGACATTCAGCAACTACACAATATTTTTTGACTAAGTTAATTGCTGAAAAAGTTTCTTTTACCACTGAGAAGCCAGTTAAATGAACTACATCTTAAAATAGATAGAAAATTCTTGATGAATATTTGCACTGTGTTTACGTGTACAGTAAAAATTCCTACTACCAAACAATAGAGTAATGACAAATGAGTACAATTAACTTTACTGTAAAGCCACACAACATAAATGGACACATGTAACTGATGCTCATCAGTAAGAAAGAACAAAAAATAGATATAGATTAATAATTATTGCTTGTTTTCCAAAACTAATTTTATTTAACCCCACTGGAATAATATCCCAATTTAAATACATTTCACAAATATTACCCATGATAGTATCTCAATTTCACTTTCTTGGAGTGAATGACAGCAATTAGGCAAAAAAAATAATCTTCCTTAGCCTAAACTTTAGAACTTTCAGATTAAAGACAGTGGTGAATTTCTTGATTAATTATTTTAAGCATTTTTCCCCTCATTTTAGCAGTTCATTCCCTTCAGTTCAGAGCAGTCACATAGTTATTGCATAAAAGAATGTAATCTTGGAATTAAATGTTTTCAAAATAATGAAATAATTCTATTCTATGCACTGAAATCTGTAGCCGTATTTACCACATCCTGAACTCCTGGAGGTCCAGGCATAAAAATGAGAATCCCTGGCATGGCCTTTGACCTCTACTTTTTGTTAGAAATAAGAACTGTCCAAAATAGGGTGTTTTCCGGTAAACCTCTCTCATATTTCTGCCTACGCCCCCGCATACCATTTTCGTCTCGCGTAGACCCTTTACCAATCGTTATGAAGTCTCAAAAAAAAAAAAAAAAAAGGATTCGCTAAAATATCGGATTCATACCGCATAACGGAGGAAACCTATGCAGCATACATTTCATGGTCAAGCTAAAATTAATTAAGACCAGTACAGTTGGGCGGACCCCCCTAGTGACTCCACCCGAGCCCCGCCCAACATAAAGTACTTACAGGGAGGTGAACTGTTGTGGTCGAAGTGTTCGCCTTGGCAACTATGGGTCTTGCTATATTTGTGTACTTGGCTGGAGTCTTCATTGTTGTGGTTGACGGACAAGGTAGTGAGTTATAGTCCACTAGACAGCTAGCTATAGCTAGTAGATGAATAAGTTAAAGCCTTACAGTGACTTTGCCGTGGTTGTGCTCTCGTGTGGCTATAGCTGAGGACAAAGTGCACAGGGCAAAAACTAGAATTTCCTGTAGTAACATATTGAGGACATTTCATGCTTTCACCAACTTTCCTGTAGTAGATAGGGCTACATGCCCTGCACTACAGGGCATTTAGCCCTAACAGGAAGGGTGGTGAAAGCATGAAATGTCCTAAATAGTTACTACAGGAAATTCAAGTTTTTACCCTGTGGTGGTTTATAATTTGTCAAAGACTTAACATTTTTGAGAGAATAACTTAACTGAGCATTTCTGCTAGCATTGGGAATCACCACTCTATAAAGTATAGGTTTTGACTAAGAGCAAATCAGTAACTGATGTTAAGTTTTGCAATACAATAGCTTACAATTTAACCATGAAAGGACAATGCTCAGCCATCCCAATAAAAAATTACTGCAGTATTTATATGCATGCAATCCAATAAAAATATAAAAGTATAATTCATTCAAAAGTTAACAATATTACCATAAAATAAAAATTATTGTCTGAAACTTTTGCTATTATAATTAATTAAAACTTATATTCATAGGACAATAAGATGACTAAAGTTATAGCAAATGTCTGAAATTTTCACCCGAATTATCTGTTCCGAATCACTACTGATACAAGTGCAGTTCTAATCAATATACCTAATGAAACAAGCTAGACTATTATTACAGGAACTGTTTTTGCTACATACACAGAAGGACCCCCCGTGTCTTTTTTATTAATTCACTGAAATTAAAGGTCATTAAATGTATGTTGTAGTGATAATTAGTTCCCGAGATTATTTTTCTAATTAAACAATACAAAATAATGTCATCCGTGTATATTCAAATATTAATATGAATGGTATGAACATGTTTTTATTCTTTTCTGTAAAGTCATTCTAGCAAGACTTGACAAAACTAATTGCTATTCAGCAAAAAGAGAGTATATTAGTCTGCATTAATACCTGGTTAAAATATACTTAATTAAAGACAATCTCAGAGATATACTAAGCTTCAGAAATTATTCCTGTAGCCTTTTTTTTTTTTTTAATTGTAAACCCGCTCAAGCATCCTTTGTGTTCTTTCACTCTCGGTTTAAGCCTTCTAGTTGTTTTATATACTTTACCACAGCTGCAGGGTACATAAACTACACACTATGGATGACTCGGTGTTAATGGGTATAGTATCTTTGACTTTAGTAAGATGTGATGTTTGTGTCTTACCCGACTTAAATGCTGTTTTGATGTCAAAAGTCTCTACACACACTCTAAAACTCTCACTCAATCCTGCTATGTATGGAATAGTAAGAATCAAACCTTTCTCTTGCTCAATATGTGTGTGATCTCTAGAAGGTAACTCTTTAGAGACTGCCCTAATTCGTAACCATTACTTTGAATTACTTGGTTTAGGTGTTTCTCTTCTTCCTTCAAGCTTTCACTCATATTAGTTACGCTCCGAGCTCTCTGATACAACCATTTCAATATTCCTTATTATATTGAATAGGATGATGACTTAAGTGAAGGTATCATCTATCTGTGTGTGTAGGTTTTCTGCACACCGTGGAAGAAAAAATACAATCACACTCTCTCTCTTCAATAAGCAATCCAAAAATGTGGCTTACTATCTTCCTCTGGTACCATGTTGATTTTATAGAAGGTTTTACAGAATTTAAATGGTCCAACAAATGTTTTTCACTTCCTTTCTTAATTATGCATGAAAGAGATATGTAGATGACACCATTTGCATAGTTAAAAAAGGACTGAAAAAATTTGTTGGACTATTTAAACTCTGTAAGACCTCTATCAAATTCACCATGGAATCAGAGGAAGACAGTAAGCTATTGAAGTGTACAATTTACTTACTTTATAGTTGCAGAATTCTAGGCTTCAGAAAGTATTCCAGTAGCCATATTTAAAAAATGTAGAAAAAAGTACACCAGTCCACTCGTTTATATTTTTTTATTACTAGTGAACAAATATAAAAAATTGGAATGTTATATTAGATAATTGACTTATTGGAATGATAAATTAGTATGGTCCAATGCCAAGAATTCTCAGCTCTGACAGTCAAAGGGTTGAAACTCATCATTTTAAATATACATATACCTTGTTCAATTCTATTAATACTTCAAATTTTCATGCATTAAGTTTCAAAATACATTGTGTTCAGAAACTCTCCTGTTCCAGTCTCACCTACATTATCCTTATCAGTCTTTAACTTCACACTTATCCTCAATACAGTACTGAAGTACAATAATGTGTATAAAATCTAATCATTGTGCTATACTATTAGCATTAACATGTGTTGTTTTCTTTAGGTGGGTTAATAGTGGACTTCAAACCCGATATCTATCCAAGTGGAAGTACAGTGGTTTCTGTGGAAGATATTGGAGAACTACAAACTGATTTCAGTAATACTAATGAAGTATTGGCATGTAGGACAGACAGGAGTCCTTGTTGTAGTACACCACCTAATAGATTTGGTAGCTGGACTTATAACAATGGAACAATAATTGGAAATCGTGTAAATAGTGGAACAGATTATTTCAGAAGTAGAGATAATAATCAAATGATTTATCTCAGTCTCAGAAGTTCTGCCACTAATCCACCTACTGGAGAATTCTGCTGTGTAATACCAGATTCTATGAATGTCATGCGAACAATCTGCATAGACTTAGGTAATTACCTCATTTATTATTCAAGTTACTAGTGGTTGTATTATATATTGAAATTCTGATGTACTGCCTCGTAAGTGTATATACCTAACATTATCCAAATATTTGGTCTATTCTCAGCAAACAAAGTAAAATTTAGATTAATCAGCTTGAGTTTATCCAAAGTTAGACAGAAAGCTTAAGAGAATGAGCTAAAGAGTGCAATTGCAAGTGTTTATGTGTTTAAAGAATACTTCATTATTAAGTTATATCAGTTGCTAATAGCAAAAAATTTGCCATTACAATGATATCGAATGAGATCATTAATTTGTGCAAGTTCTCATTAAAATATCTAAACACATTATATTGATTTGCCAAGGCTGTTATGCTATATATTAACTTCTAAGGCATATATATAGCTAATAGTATTAGAGTATATTTACAGCAAAACAAATGTTCTTTGTTGATACATTATGTGTACTGGTGTTTAGTATCTACTACTCTCAATATTGGTATAACTACATCTGGAACTGCTTCCCTGAGTGAAATGTACTCCTTAACATGCACACCATCAGTAACATCAGGAGAAACTGTCTCAAGGATTGCCTGGTTTAAAAATGATCAAGAGTTAAGGCATACAACAACAGGGACTTTTCTTACATATACTATTACATCTCTGACTGCTGGAGATAATGGAGATTACACCTGCAAAGTAGATGTGGGTAGTTTCAGCAAGATTGTCACGAAGTCCTTGGAAATTTCTACAGGTATATTATGTATTTTAATAGATATATCCTCTTAACAACGACAATATTAATACAACTGCAGTATTATTACATTACATCTCAACAACACTTGGATAATGACTAAAAATCAAACTAAAATATTATGAATAGAAGTGAAAGAGGTTAGGATTTACTTTAGTAAATACTGCTCCCACTTGCCTTCACTAGAATCCTTGTGAAAGTTTTTCTATCAAACTCAATGATTCTCTGGAGTTGATATTTTATTCAACAAAAAAAAACTAAAAGTAAAAATTGAAAGTCCTTTTATACTTACAATGAATTAAAGATAAATGTGTGATATGCTTTGTTGACAAAAGATACTATATTTATGGTTACCACTTGTGATTCTAAAGTTACCAATGGTGTTGGCAAAATGTGCCTGTAGTTACAGATGTCATGTGCTTGTTGATAAAGATAGATACAACTACCCTTGTGGTTACATTAGCTGTTCCCTCTACATTATCCTCCTCCTTCTTGTCTGACGTCCTTGGCAAATTATTCTTATTGTCCCAAGTTTGCCAATAAAGACTATCAACATTCTGTGATTTTATCCAAGCTTGTGTGTAACTAAAAAAACTTCATTTTGTAAAGCCCATCTTGCTAACTTGCGGGTTCAATCTTCTACATCTTTGTAAACTGTCCAGTGCCTTTTTCAGTTTAGATTGTGAAGCAATTCCCACTAGATGTGCAATAAAGCAATTCACTGCTTTCAAAACAGCCAAACTAACTTGGTAATGGATAGTTCATTTTAG
>WLWI01003619.1_pt1 | contig 13229 bp, 7 predicted proteins | sample 6701501 | NCBI WGS metagenome assembly WLWI01 (sample SAMN12718690, study PRJNA515312) | sponge metagenome | isolation source: marine sponge | host: Mycale hentscheli | place: New Zealand: South Island, Marlborough, Capsize Point | collected 2014-11-01
TTTTTTTTTTTTTTTTTTTTTTTTTTTTTTTTTTTTTTTTTTTTTTTTTTTTTTTTTTTTTTTTTTTTTTTTTTTTTTTTTTTTTTTTTTTTTTTTTTTTTTTTTTTTTTTTTTTTTTTTTTTTAAACTTCACTGTTAATTTCATAGCCAGTAACGCATTGGATTAGTTGAGGTCTAAAGACTGTACCATGAAAGCTGTTAGTGCAGGTCTATTGTGTCCAGTTGGTGCAGCTCTTTTGTGTGCTCCCTAGCTCTAGTTAGGTCAACCCACTGGGTAAGGTATATATACATGTGATAATTAACTGCTAATTGAGTTGGATCCTACTGGATATATTCTATAGTAAACTCTGGCTGGTGGCTTGGTGGAACCAGTTCTTAATATTAATCATTTCTCAGCTGAATAAATAATAATTATAGTAGTATTCTGAAGTACAATGGAACTTCTCTACAATAGAACTCTGAAAGGCAGCCTGACTCTCAACAACAACCATCACGAATGGAACAAAATTATTTTCCGCAATAGAATATGACCTCTGAAAGCAACCAAACTCTCTACAAGGGTCAAAATACTTGCCCCCATAGGCGGCCTTTGTAGAGAGGTTTCACTGTATTTAAAAGTCTATGTATTAATACATAGAGTTGGGGGTTCTGAGGAGATAGCTGCCTTATGTAGCACACACACACACACACACAAACTAAACAGCCTATGCAATAAACTTAACTTGATAGAGTAAATGAAACGACTTAACTGTTTCATACTTTTAAAAAAACACGTAATAAAATAAACGAGCGAAGAAGTCCGCGTAACTATGACTGCAGCTGTACTGAATGGATGGTCAATGCAGCTGAAATGATGAGGCAGAGAGGTGTGGTGTCCACATCTATCTCAACACTAGCATGACTTTACTGCCAAACTCTTCCATGGAAATTAATACATTAAATATCATAAAGCTGTAAATAAATTAAAAAAATACAGTTGTCTATATTTTATTAATATAATAATAATGATGAATAGAAGTAACTCATGCTACTGCATTTTACTTAGCAGTACGTCAAGTGCCACTGTGTGGCCGGGAACTTGCTAGTAATAGTATAATAACAATAATCAATAATAATAGCATTTCTCTGTGTTACCTGTTTCAGCAACTTGACTGTCTTCATAAGTAGTCTTCATTTTTAAAAAGTTAAGTGAGAAGCCATATCACCTGTCCATTAGTAACCATATCAAGTGGATGTCACTCTGAGCACTGGTGTCCATGGTAACGAAGGTGCAGGTTTACCTCTGTGTCGTGTGTCGTAGAAACCAGAGATCATGTTAGCGGGGAACCCTACGCCTGATTGTGTTTGGAGTGATATCTTGAAAGATGGTCTAGAAAAGACTGGAAGAGGACATGCCTGTTTATATTGATCAATTTATGATATACACTGAGCTAAAATAGATTTAAATAAAAGACGTGTTTATCAATTGCTCTGGTGCATAATTTAGGTCTTTTAATTTATATAGCAGAGTTCTGTTTGTTTGTTTGTATTTGTTGTCTTGGCATTGAGATGCCCCCATTGATATTATAGAATCACAATGTACATTCTCTTAGTCCTGCAATGGCTTCTATTGGCACTTTACTCTGTCAGATGCATACTACTCCTTAACTATCCAACTAGAAAACCACAAGCTACTAATTACCTCTTTCAGAAGTTGTCAATGGCAGTGTAATTAGGAAATGCTGCTCCCATTCTGGGTAGTGCTAATCCATACATTGATACTATTATTATTATTATTGTTATTATTATTATTGTTATTGACTAATTATTATTATTATTATTACTACTACTATTACTACTAACTATAATAATTAATGTTACTGTTTCCTTGTTTTATCTGACAATTGCATTGCCACTCCCTGTTGTTCTCCGCCATTGTTGTGATGTGGTTTGTGCTGCAGAGTGCTGGCAAGTACAGACAGCAAGGACGAAATTACACCGTGGAGGACGGTGATATCATATTCTTCAAGTTTAATGCAGGGGCGGGGCTCACGGCGAAGAAGAAATGACGTCTCTGTTTGATACATGCAATCAAGACTGCATTAGGAGTTTTGTAGTTTGTTTTATTGATTAATTTGCATCTAATGTTGTTTGTTTTGTTTCAAAAGCTGCAAAATTTATACTAAATTGTGTGTGTGTGTTTCAATATTAAATTAGGTGATAATTAGATTAAGGTACTGGATTGTATTCTTGTAGTTTTTGTCCCACTATTATTAGGAATGTTGAGCTGCAGTACATAAAATTATAATAGTGTTCAAGTCATCTTGAGCAGTCCCTTCACTCTCACCTGTAGAGGTTTTTCTTACGCACTGTAGTAATGCAATACCTCAACCACCAAAATTAAAATTGTTTACGTAAACGTGTGCAAAAAAAAAAAGTGCACATTTTTTACATTTGTGTTTTGATACTCTATGAATGCCACATTGTGGCCAGTTCAGTGATCTGCAATCTAATGCTGTGTATGTGCTGGCATCTGTTGCCTTTTCATTGTTTCACCACTAAATGCAAAATGGTTTCTGTAAATGTGTGCCTGCTTCAAAAGAAAAGAAGAAAAAATTCCCATAAATTTAAATGGGAAAGGCACTAGGAACTTGAGGAAAGGATAAGATCTTGGGGAAGAGCACCACGAATTTATAACTTGAATTTCTTGTAGTCACGTTATTTAGGAAATTTCATGTTTCTCCACTAGTCTGGTACTAGCTAAATGTCCTATTGTGCAAGATATTTAGCCCTATCCTCTACAGGAAAGGTGGTGGAAGTATGAAATGTCCTAAATACGTGACTACAGGAAATTTAAGAAACCGTTAAATGAACATTCGCACTTAATTCTAGGGGGAGTGGACTGCAAACATTTAACACTTTCGAGACCATGACAATAATTTGGGGGACATCATTGAATTAGGTTGAGGCAATGTATCACTCAACAACTTCACATGTGTGGGTTTGGGTTGCTCAGTCTATATTTTCTTTGTCAATGTATGAGAAATTTCTTTCATACAGTTGATGGCATGCTACCATTTAGTACGTTTTCAAATGAAAAATCTAAATACAAAATAGTATAATACAATGCAAATAAAAATAGTCAAGACCATTCAGTTATGCACGGTTTATACACAATTTATGTGCTTGTGTGCATATTTGAATTCATAAAGTTCTACACTATCAGCTTCACACATTAATTGACAGGTAAAGTTAGTTATGCACTAGCAAAAAAAAAAAGAAAAAAAAAAGTTGGTGATGTGTGTACTCCACACTTCATATGTAGCATCTTTTCATACACTTGTTCTGGCCAATTAGCAGCTAATTTTGAATTTCAAAAGACTTGGAACCTTAGCCTTGCAATCCATAGATGCTAATTAGATAGATGGCTAATTACATTAATTAAACTGAGCATTTCTCATTCATTAAAACATCTAGTTTAGTACAATTTAGTAAGATGTTACCATTACGCTTGCAAGTGCTTTGTTCTTATTCTCTTTCACAGGCCATTTTAAACAATACATGACTAATAATATTTGGTTGCCAACGAGGAATGAAACCCAGGACTGCTTGCTAACACACTTACTTACACTGCTGTCATGCTACTTATATTCACTTATATAATATATTTAATTGTAATTTTTCTTCAGAGATCATTGATTGTAGTAGAAAAATAGCGTGAATCACAAAAATAAATAGATGATTTGATTATTATAGAGATGGTAATATGAGAATTATGATGCAGTTTGTGAGGAATGTGAAGATATGTGCTTGGTTTATCAAATGACTGCAATGGTAATCATACTGAGTACTTCTACAAGAATTTGCAATGAACACAAAACTAACAAAAGATTCTGAATACAAAACTTATTGCTAACAAGGTAATGGCAAAACAAAACAAAAGTCGGATAATCGGGTAATGATTGACATGCCCACCCACACAAACAAACAAACAAAAGATGAACCGGTTAATTTTGAATAATAGGGAGACATAATTGATAGTAATTTGTGACTTATTCTAGTTTTAAAGTTACTTTATTTAAACATAAGTTAAATTTTAAATTTACCATTCTTGGTTAAGTTTATTGTATAGGCGTGGCTGAGGTGCCTGTCGTCATAGAACTGATTGTGGTAGACGGAGCCAATGGTGGGTATAACGGAGGATGAGACAGAACTTGTGAAGACTGCGGATATAATTGTTGATGCTCCAGTGGTCCGGCAACTAGGCTGGGATTTCCCAGGTGACTGGCATGTGATGCCAGATTTCCCAGGTGACTGGCATGTGATGCCAGATTTCCCAGGTGACTGGCATGTGATGCCGGGAAACTGCCGGGACCTCCCAGCATGTACTCCATGGGAGGCGGCGGCTGGCTGAACGGGATTTGGATTAACCTAGCATTAGATGGCGTTTGAAACGCTATGGCCTCTGAACTAATGCGAAGTTGATCCATTGCAATAATTGCACTATCGTAGTTACCCACGGATACTGGAGTCTGCTGAGGTTGATGCATAGAGGTATTAATTGGAACGTCGATCCGAGGAATAGAAGTCGAACAAAGAGGGTCCGTGTGGGAGAGCGGAGGGTGAGAGAGCTTGGTCAGAGGCATTGCCATATTGAGACCAGCAGGAACGTAGCAAGGAAGCTCGGGAGTCAGTATGGAGTGATCCTGTATGGTGACTGATGGGTTATCTTGCGAGACAGTTAAAGAGGAACCATATCGCATAGACTCTTGGGAACTTTGGATAGTATCGCTGTCAAGTTCAAAGTCATTCTCAGCTACAGGAACAGATCCTTGCAGAGGAGTTTCGCTGGTGGACGAAAGAGAACTGGGTGAAGATGGTACGGGATCTTTGTTCTTCTGGCGCTTATTGTCCTCCTGTACTGTGCTCTCTTCTTGCCCGTCTTGACTTGGAGGCTTCTGGTGAATCCTCATGTGCTTATTCAAGTGATCGCTCCTCATGAACCTCTTGTTGCAAATTTCACACGGGAACTTTTTCTCGCCCGTGTGCGTTCTCATGTGACGCTGGAGCTCATCCGACCTGGTGAATCTCTTACCACAAAATGCCCAACGGCACAAGAACGGCCGCTCACCCGTGTGCTGCCTGAGATGAGCGCGAAGGTGCGATGTTTTGCCGTAGATTTTCGCACACCTCGGATAGTGGCAAATGTGTTTCTTCTTCTTCGGCGTGCCATCAGGGTTAATGGTGCGTGCATTTAATCCCAAGACACAGTTGGGACAATTGCAAGCGACTCTCTTAGTCCTCTTAGAAGGTGCACTCTCCATCAATAATCCTGCTCCGTCTGTTTGAAGCAATGTGCCCTCACCACTTTCTAGCATGGGAGGCACGCCCACCCAGCCTGGATCAGTGTGCATGAAGTGGCTGCTGCCTTCTCCTAAAGCAACGGGAAAGGAGAGAAAGGAGAGCAACGGGAAAAGGAGAGACAGTGACAGATAGAATCAGTGACATAGGAAATATTGAATTCAACAATAGAATAAGAATTCACACAGCTTTGGACCAATACTTTGGTCTTGTCCCCGACCACTAAATCAATTTCTTTCTTTTGTCAATGCACATTCCTAGATCTCAAGCAGGGAACAAGACCATAGCAATACAGAAAGACACGGCTTTGTAAAGGAGACATAAACAAATTCCTGAATGGACTGGGTAAGTAAAACACATTAAACTTCGGCTGGAATCTCACTGGCAACTCAGGGACTGATCAGACCAGACAAAAAAAGTATATAATTATAAAGTAAAATATTTTACCAAAAAAAAAAAATTGTATACAGTAGTTAAATGTATTTTACGCACAAGCACACATGTACATACTGTGAAGAGGGGGGGGGGGGGGGGGGGGGAGGAGAAGGAGAGAGAGGAGAAAGAGAGAAAGAAAGAAAAAAAGAATATAAGGTATAAAAGAGAAAAAAAGGAAGGGGGGGGGGGGAAGGAGGAAGGGGGGGGAGGGGGGGGGGGGGGGGGGGGGGGGGGGGGGGGGGGGGGGGGGGGGGGGGGGGGAGAGCAACTTGTGGACTAAAGTTCAGTGAGATAATTAAAAACTTTTATATGGTTCATCAACTGTTGAAAGAAATGTGTTAAACATAAACTGTTAATGAGGACAAGAAAAACAAACTACAGATTGCTATTCCAATTCTTTATAAATACATAATTATATATCTATATACCAGCTTCCTTTTAAGAATAATTACCACGAGTTCACCAATAATTTTACCAATCATTTTACGCATGCATAACTAATACAAATGAAAAACTAAAGATACAACTATAAAACAACAACAACACAGACTCTGTGTTGCCATACCAACACAGTGCCCCAATCCCACCCTCCAGTAAGCCCAGCTACACACCTCCTCCTGCAGGTATCTGTGGCTGATGAGGCTGGTGAACAGAAGTCATTGGAGATATCCAAGAAGGCTGGACAATGGCTACGTACCGCTTGCCACCCTGATTCATGTAGTGCTCATAGCCCTGCTCCATGCTGAATCCAGCAGAGATCGGCTGGTGTTGTTCTCTGGCGACGCCCTCTGCCGGCTTGAGATGGTGGTATTGCTGCATGTCAGCAGCAGTGCTACTGCCGGTACTGTGCAGCCTGTCTATGTGGATAAGATGGGGAGGCCGAGGCATCATGAAGGCAGGAGGTCCCATATGCGTGAGTCGATTAGTGTTCTCAGGACAGAGATCAAGGTTCAACTTGAAGGCATCTGTGGAGTTTATGAGTGGTGGGGGTTCATTGGTGGACTGTCTCTCCAGAACTTCGCATTTATTCAGCTCAAGAGTTGAGTTGCAGTTGTTTGAGTTGACAAGAGAACTCTCTCTACTGCATGGGTTTTGTAGGATATTGCTCTTGGGGATCGTTTTAACCGAACCCAGCGACGGTGCTGGCTGCACATTGCAAATTCCACCGTATGTCCTGCTAGTTTCTTTACCCGCCGACGACGTCGTACGATTGGACACCTTCTTGCGGACGACGTTTCTTACGGGCTTCCCAGCTGATTGCGCGGCGGAGATGCCCTTGGATGGTTTCTCCGGGTCATAGTGTTTAAGGCGGTTATGTACACCACTTACTTCATCAGGCACACTGGTAGCATTCATCCCGTCATCATTGGTTGCAGGACCATGGCCTATCTCCTCTCGCCGATTTCTCTGCCAACACAAAGACACAATTCCGACCGTAAAGCGTACAATGCACTTTTATAGCAAAAAAAGGTTAAAACCGCAATCCACCAAAATAGTATTCAGAAGTATTTGGTCAGATGGTGCACTGATTACAATAATTCATCACAACTATTCTCCGCAATTCTATTTTGCTTGCTTTGTGACTTACCAGCGACTCCGAGTTGGCTGCAACTGACAGCGTCATCACTAGCATCTGGAGGACCAGTCCAAGCCAACCTTCTACAGCTCAACACAGAAATATGACAAGGAAACTACTCAGATAATGTGTTATAACTTTCTTACCGAAGCTAATGTGCGCATGCGTAGTAAAAATTTTGAGTCGTTATTCCTGATCTACTGCTCTAGCTACAAAAAAACAAAAAAACAACAACAAACGTATCGGCTACACAATTTTATCTCTCGTATACGTAGCAGCCCCCTTAAATTGTGGACATTTTGATAATCTTTCGAGTAGTCTAAGTAACCCAGGGCTAGCAGATACGACTACAAAAAAACAAAAAAACAACAACAAACGTATCGGCTACACAATTTTATTTCTCGTATACGTAGCAGCCCCGTTAAATTGTGGACATTTTGATAGTCTTTCGAGTAGTCTAAGTAACCCAGGGCTAGCAGATACGACGAGGTGCGGAGTTGCAGTAACATTAGATGTTCTTATAAATTTCATCCAGGCTAAATAATTTACAACAAGCTCTTAAGTGCGTGTTGTAATTTTGATCTCTTTCATTCTACATTTTACAGACAACTTATAATAGTCTAGCCGCTAAGTTAGCTATTACCATTCACTCTGAAGTGCTATGTATAGCCATAATTATTATAGTGCATTACTCCCGGCTTACAGCCATGGTTACAAGCCACAAATCGGGTAAAGGGTTTCAATGAAAAAACCGCACACTAACGCTAAACCACGGTGTCTGGCTGCTATAAACCAGGAAGCTACTATAGGCATATCCCACGCGGTAGCTAGTGAATACATCAAAATAACCTTTATTTAAAAATATATATGTACATCATAGTGCAAACACAAAAGAACATTGACACACCACCTGTGTATCAACAATACATCTTAATACAACAAACATAGAAATATAGCCTGGACACCTAAAACATGATGTCCATCAAAAAAAAAAAAAAAGAAAAAAAAAAGAAGCACAGTCTCTGTCTGCAATAAGTCTTTAAATTCGAAAAGGGGAAATATAGAAATAGAATTTAAGTGCTGGAAAAACAATGCATAGCTTGTGAGAAGTGCGTTTTTATGTCTTTTGCACATTACATCTTCTTCTCTTCGCCAATGAATATGATATGATTAAAACTTCCATTATAGCACAGCTTTTTCTGGGTTGCATGTAGTCTCGTATAGTTTATATCTTAAATACAAAATCTGTTCCATTCTGAGTATTCATCGCCTATTGTACTGGTTGTGCAGTTTGCAGAACGACTTCCACCACCTCAGCTCGCGAATCCAGCTCATTGAGGATACCCTGTACTTCCTCGTTAGGTTGTTCCTCCGCCATATCTATGTCCTGGTTCGAAGACGCCGCAGCTGTGTTCTCGATATCCTCTGGAGTAGCCGGGATGATCATAGTGTGCCCGACTTCTCTAATGATGTCATCGCCAGCGTGCATTTCGTCGGGCGAGGTAATCTGTACCGTTGTGATCGTCTCCGCGGAAATCATTTCACCTGCCTCGGCTATCTCACTGGCAGATACTCCGAGCTCGTCCAAAACCTTCCTGGGAGACGAACGCTCCTTCTGGTGAATCTTCATATGCTTTGATAAATGATCACTCCTCATGAAACGCTTGTCGCAATACTTGCACTGGAAATTCTTCTCGCCTGTGTGTGTCTTGAGATGACGGTGAAGTTCGTCTGACCTTGTAAACTTCCTCTCACACAACGGCCAATTGCAGGCGTACGGCTTCTCGCCCGTGTGCGTGCGAAGGTGTGCTTTTAAGTGAGAAGTTTTCCCGTACACCTTACCGCAGTTTGGGTAGTGACAGATGTGAGTCCGTCGCTTTGGACGCTCTCCTGTCTTCTGGATATCCAAGCAGTTCGGGCACACGCAGTTGGAGCGCTTCGTCGTCTGGCGCGTGTTGGGAGGTGTGAAGACAAACGGGATCTGCCCGTTGACGGAAACCATGGGCCCAGTCGGGCTGTTGCCAGGAGAACTGGCCAAGCGAACTTGGTTCATGCTCAAGAGGTTTTGCAACGCCACCATGTTGAGAGGAATGGGAATGCCTTGGACCTGAGGTATCGCTGTAGCTCCACCAGTGCTCCCAGCCGATGTGGGCGTGGTTGGCTCTGACTTCTCGCCGTCTTCCGTGGACTGCTGGGTGACCAGAGTGAGCGGTAGATTCCCACCAATCAAACTAGCCAGAGAGGCTAGGGTAATGGGAATGGGCACGTTATTGGCAGCAGAGGTCCCATTCCCCTGCCCGTTTCCTGGGAGAACGAATGTATTGTTACCCAACTGGATCTGGAACTGAGTGGCCTGGTTATTGGACGCAGAGCTCGAGGGCACCGGAGAACCTTCAGAAACCTGCTGGGTCACTACAACCTCTTCAGAAACTTGAGGATCGTTGCTCGGCAGGAGGATAGTACCACTGCTATCCAGTTCTTCCTCCGTTTCCTCCACTGCTTCAGTCGTTGAGCATTCCTGCTCGATGATCGTCTCTTCCGGCTGTGCGTCAGCTTCTGCTGCACTGCCCGTCAGGACATCACACGAGCTGTCCGGTGCTGCGACGTGAATTAACTGGGCATGTGCAGTCTGAGGGTTGATCTGGAGTGCAATCATGTTGCCGTTAATGCTCAAAGGAATGATCTGCGGAGTTTGATCTGGTTGCTCGTCTGACTGATCCGCGGGGACACCAATAAGCTCGGACGTCGATATTTCTTCTTTGGTCTCTACAGCGCCGCTTAGATCACTGGCGGAGTGCAGACCACCCGTAGATAGCATGCTGTCCGTGTCTACTGTGGTGGCTCCTTCCGGAAGCTCTCCGTCTCCCACGAAATGGTTATCACCTGCAGAGTCCATTACCTAACTCGAAGATCTCTGTACAAATCTACAAAAATAAAACTATCTTTAAGTTGCTACTCTAGACAGTTGAACAAAATCTGAAAGTAATTCATATCAACAGAAAACAAATCTAGTTGCTAGGAAAATACAAATACATTCTGCTAGTCTCTTGTAGTGCGTGCTTAGAACCATGCAAAACTATGTTGATATCACGTTCACTACAGGACTAAAAGCTAGCAGTTAAGGATATCTGTAGGGGGGAGGGGGAAACAAGTGTTTCTCTAGCTGGTTAATGTCCCCACTCTTGATGCAGCTCCAAGCTATGGGCAGAAAACGAGCTTTATAGGGGCCTTGTCTATTTTCACAATCAGCTTGACAATTCCCACACGTCTTATTTATCATTCAGGCACCCAAGTTGCGATTCTGTTACATATAGGCAGGCAAAATCAGGATCAAGTGAAATGTGCCCTCCGGTCTTGAGAGGGATGATGAACAAAAACACAACGAAAAACTCACTGCCTAAACCCAGAAGATAAGTAGCTAACCACTTATAAGATTATTATCATGTGACTTTGGTTTAGGAAACTTGACAGTAAACCCACCCCTTACTGGAAAGCTTCAGGAAAGCCCGATGAACTTATAGCATCTGAAGTGAGGGAAAAGCAAGGTCAGACCTCACAACTGAACTGACAAGAAACAGTATGAAGATGTCGACTAAATATACAACAACCTGAATTACAACTCTGCCTCATTCTAATCCTTCTCTCCCTTCCCTAAAGACCCCTTATTGCACACCCACAAATTAATGAAGTCCTGTTAGAACACTCCTTGTCTCCATATCACCAAATAGACTTCTTCCTGTCAAACAGGGAAGTCACAACTACCATCCAAGGAACCATAGGAACTGGGAAAATATACCACTCCATACTTACCAGCCACAAGTATCAGAACAGACAGCCATATCACTCCCTGTCTGGTGGAACCACCTTACAAATAGGAGGGAGAACAGAAATCACCCCAAATAATCGGTCCAGGGGTTATCGGCCCCATGGGCGCCTCGATTATAGAGTACGAAAACCTCAATCGGTCAACCTAACCATCCCGGCTAAAATCACGTTCATGCCAAACAAGCACGACAAACACTCTACATTATTACTGTATCAGGTATTCATATAGGAAGTTAAGGCGGAGTTTAGAGAGGCTGGCACTGTTTATAGGAGAAATGACACCATTGTGGGAACAACACTTACTTCTGATTCTGGCGCAGAAATCCCTGGTTCTCTCGATTACACTCCGGCTCTCACCCTCCTGGAGTCGACTCTCTCCGGCTAGCTCAGAACAGCTCCAATCCTGTCTAGGGTTAAGGATCAGTCAAAGGGGAGGGATAAAACTTTGTAAGCGCCACCTATCGCCCCACCCGACGACTGGGAAAAGTCACTTACAGAAACAAAATGGCCGACACTAGGCATGCGCATTAAGCTATTACTTGACCACACCCTAAACCACACACACATTTAGGCGCGCTGCGCGCTAATAAGAAAAATGTAATGTAAGCAGTAAATCCAGCAACAGAATGGAAGGAAGTGTAATAAATAGAATGAATTAAAAAAGGGGGAAACAGTTGTTGTTCTTTACTGAATAATTATAGGATCAAATCGTTCAAGTAACTTGTGAATGACAGAGTCAGGATGACCTCTGGGTCTCTTGACTTTAATCCTCTGTTTCCCAATGTTCTTACGATCTCCTGGTCCAGGGGACTCTTTCTTCTCCTGTTCACGCTGTCGACTTATCAGCTCCTCAAATATTTTCCTAGTTTGATGGGTTGAACTGAACGTAATGACATAAATAATATTTACAATAAATAATTACAGTATATAAAATTTTAAAATCATAATAAAATTAATAAAAATTTATCATGATCATAATAAAATTTTAACATAATGATAATAATAATAATAATATTAATAGTAATAACAATAATAGAAATGTAATAATAATAAAAAATAAAAAAATAAAAATAATAAAACATTTAATGAAAGTTGTTGCTAATCCCACATCCTAACCAATCATTAAGTCTACACACCTTGAGCTTGAATTTTCTTGAGCACGAAACTGTCCCAGTCTCTGTTCTCTAACTTTCATCTGGTCAATTTGACTGGAATAATTATCACCCACGGGTAACTTAGATAGTAACGTTGGAGACTCCGATGAAATATCTTTAGATATCTTCCGATGCCATCGTCGACCTCGAACTGCGGGTGGAGACGGAGATTGAGCGGCACGGTGCGAAGATTGGTAACGGTAAGGACGAGAGAAAGCAGGAGACGAAGTGGAAGATTGGTCTAAGAGTAAAATATAAGAAGCTAGACTCAAAGTGTTAATTAGATGGAGTTATCACTACTAATTAACTAAAAACTGAAGGTGATAAAGCATACCGCTAGCATATCCGCACATATACTCACAACAATCCAACAAACATAGTCGCTGATAAGCTTCATGACCACACATACACACACACACACACACACACACACACACACACACACACACACACACAAACAGTTGGCACCCTTCTAATTGAATCAATATTATAACTACTGTAAGCCTCAATCTAATTTATTACACTGGGTGGGTTTAGTGGATGTGTAAGGTTGACAATCATAATCTTGCTGCTTTAACTACTACTACTACTACTACTACTACTACTACTACTACTACTACTAAACAATAAGCTTGCTAAAATGATTAATTGAACATACCATAAAAATCTTGGAAATTCTTTTGCCTTAACTGAATATTCTAAAACAAAGGAGAAATAATAATTAAAATACAGACTGGTCCAGGGACTGGTACCACTGGTCTACAGACTGGTTCAGGGACTGGTACCACTGGTCTACAGACTGGTTCAGGGACTGGTACCACTGGTCTACAGACTGGTTCAGGGACTGGTACCACTGGTCTACAGACTGGTTCAGGGACTGGTACCACTGGTCTACAGAC
>WLWI01003620.1_pt1 | contig 13228 bp, 5 predicted proteins | sample 6701501 | NCBI WGS metagenome assembly WLWI01 (sample SAMN12718690, study PRJNA515312) | sponge metagenome | isolation source: marine sponge | host: Mycale hentscheli | place: New Zealand: South Island, Marlborough, Capsize Point | collected 2014-11-01
GAATCATCATAACTGAAGGCGTCACTTTTTTTTATTTTTTTTTTTATTTTTTTTATTTTATTTTTTTTTTTTTTTTTCCCCCCCCCCCCCCCCCCCCCTCGTCACATGATATCGCATTCAGACTCTATGCTGTTGTTTTTTCTTTGCATACTCTAGATCTACTGGCCAACTTGGTAAAAGATCTAGATCCAATTAAGTCCAAGTATTTGGAGTTTGGTGTTCAACTTGGAATTCCTATGGGAATGATTGACAGTTTAAAAAAAGACAACAACAATGATTCTGGAATAATATTTCATTACATAATTCACTACTTGTTGACAAATACTCCCAAAAGTTTGTGGTTTGAAAAAGTATGTTCAGCACTAGAAGTAATGAACTTCATAGGTTTAGCAAGAACTGTCAAATCAACTTATATGGAGATCTCACGAGCAGGTATATTAGCTAATTTCTAATTTTAGCTTATCATACAGCTGTGTGAGAGACTACAACTAGTTAGAATACTAGCATGGCAATAGTGCAACTGAATGAGTGAGTTTTTGAAATCACTGAATGTTTTAAATACACATAATAAATAATCTAGTAGGAAGAGATGAAAAACTTGCAGAAGGTAAACATCCCAAATAAATTACCACAACAACTAACAACACCAGTTGTGAACCTCCAGGATTTTAATTGTTTAGAGTTTGTTGCATTTTCTGTAATCGTGAAAGAATAATGTCCCTAATACTTGCTTTGCATTTAGAGTTTAACACCTAGGAACCATCAATATAATGTATAATTTACTAAAGTATAGCAACCACACATGAGTATCTCAGCATGATGTTGAAATATTAGGTCAAGATTATATCATATATACTGTAAAAGAATTTACTCCCCTTCTAATTTATAATGATATGTTATATTTCTAGCCCCTGATAATGCAAGAAATTCACACAGTGCAGCATCATTAGACACTCCCTCAAGTTCTAATGACAGTGATCAAAGTTCTGTACCAATAATTCGTCATAGTGATGGTCAGTTTTGTAGCTGTTATTGTTGAAGAAGGGATAACTTGAAGCATTTTAGTGAACCAGAATGGCTAAATAAAATTTTGTTGGCGTACTGTAGAATGTGAATCTATGAAATTATAGTAGATTTATTGTTTACATCAATCAGTATCTAATTATGTGGTTTGAGAGCTGTTGAGAATTAAGACCAGCAAGTGCGGTGGTTATTAGGGATTCAATTATAATAGGTTTTGGGAGCTCTTCAACCTGGTGACTAGCCATAATATAGTTAAGCTTAATCAAGTTGATGTAACTTGATGCACTCTATGCTTTTGATTATTGCTTTGACTGATGACGAAGTTGATAAGTATCTGAGAGGTAAGCATGAGTATACAATGCATGGAGCCATTTTTAAGAACATACTAGCATTTACAAGTCGATGGAAAAGTAGAAGTTGCATGAACTTCTATGAATTAGCACAATTTACTAGCTAGCATTGGATATAAAATGATCAGCAACCTGGTGCTTGGAAATCATTCTTCAAAATGGCAGAACATGTGAGCAATGTAGTTTAAAAAGTAAGACTCATTGTGCCACATCATCATTGCAGAAAAAAAATGAAGCACCAGAGGTGCGAACCCTCAGCGCTATTAAGCATTACCTAGCTATTACAATATAATCTCCTTACAAAAGAAAAAGCAGTCGTTAGCTATTTTAATGAGGCATCAAAATAGCTCGATCAATGAAAATGGTACATTGGAAACGCTGTCTTCATAAGAGAAGAAGCTAAACTAGCCAGAAACACTCACCGATACGCATTTTCAACGCGAAACTTCACTTCTTTTAACTCCGTCTTCCCTGAGCATAAATCAAACTAAGCCGCTGGCTGCAAAAAATTATTTGCTCACGTGATTATGACGTGACGCAGAGGGCGTTGCCCATCAAAGCTGGTACCTACCGCGGAGCTGAAAGCTTCATGTTTTCTCAACGATTAGCCCGAAATAAAGAAAAAGTAGCACAATAAAAGGTCTTAAGTCTTCGTCCCTAGCAAGTTCATACCTAAATCAACTTAATTGTCAGTATTCTCCAAAATCAGAGCATGACAGACAGACAAACAGACAAACAGACAGGACGACTACTATAACCCTCTCGCGCATGCGCGCTGAGGGTTAATTAGCTTATTCCTGTCAATTTAAGAAAATATTTTGTTTTGTAGGAAATGAAGCAGCAAAGATGTAAACTCTCAGTGCTGCTATACATTTAGCTATTAAATCATTTCTATCACCAACTAGGTATCAACATAGCTGTGCAGTGGAAATGGTAGATGTAAATGCTGTCTTCATAAGAAAAGCTTAACTCACTGCTAGTTTCAACATGAAACTCCTTCCAGCAGCACTCGGTTAACTTCTCAGTATAGGTGAAACTATAGCATACTGCAAGACTAAGTTGAAGTGATGCTGTGATGAAAGGTGGAATTATCCACAATAGCTGTAGTAAACTTCATATTTAAATGGAAGACATTTCTGCAGTAACTACCTTGGAGATACTGCTTTGTAAGATTTAATATTGCTGAGCTAACTTCTTTTAGAAAGTATAGTGTTAAAGTGGATCCACGCTAATGAGTAGACAACAACTATTTTTCTGAGGCGTTAAAAGGGTTTAAATTGATTAGTACTTAATGAGCAGCCTTAAAGCATTGGTCAGGCCATGGGCTTGACTGGCCTGACCGCTTGCACTACCCCTGCAACTACTATAATCCTCTCACGCATGTTTGCTGAGGGTTAATGAGTTGATTTAGAAGTAGAATCTACAGATTTTACACACACACCATTTCAGCCATTAATGATGTGTACTTTTATTGTTGTCACACTAAAGCTGATTTTAAGAAGGGGCATGACACCAATTCTAGAAAAATACTTGTGGGGCCGGGCAGGGGATTAATCACTGACGCGACCGCACGTTCTCAAGGATGGGCTATTATGCTCTCCGAACCTGAGTAAATAGATTTTTTAACGCTGCCACCAGAGCTGTGGCAAGTGCTGCGCCAGAGTAAGTTATATAAGTTTTAAGTTATATAAGATACAACAAAAACAACACGCAGACACCAGATGAGGATTAAGTCAAAATTGGTCCATGCCACGAACTGAGACACGTGAGTGACTTACAAAAGTTATATAGAAACACACATGTCCAAATATGGAAAAATACATAAAGTTCACACCACACAAACGTCCAATGAAGTTGAGGATGATTCAACATGCACAGGTATTTAATCATCCACTTACACAACCACAAATGAATTATAACGCACACACAAAGTGATGTACACAACTTACACTAAAAATGAATTACATGCATGACACACAAACACACACTGTCTCTTTCTCTCTCCTTCTCATCTTCTCTTTCATTCTCCCACAATACTATATTTTAAAAATGCTGAATTGGGATATGTTTTCAAATAAGTTATTCATTTCCCTGCAACAATTATTATAACATGGTGGTGAAATTTTTTTACTAATGTGAAATCACCTGAAAGAAAGAAATGAAGGTTAGATATTCAAATTGAATAAGGAATGACTCAAGGGGAATAGTACAACCTAATGATTATACCCTGGAGAGCTTAGGTGGTGATACTTTAGTACTGTAGGTCTCTGCCAAGGGCTTTGAGGTTTGTCCTAATTCACAAAGTTACATCGTAATAAGTGCTGAATTTTTTTTAAATTTTTCGTAATGCATGGCGTAAGAGGTGAGGGGGGTAATTAACTTAAATTGTTCTTAGAGGAAAGTGACTGAAATCATTTTCACGGAAGAGTATGTGCTGAATTGGAGCAAGCCAGACAGTTAAGCAATAATATTTGCAAAAATTTATAGCCTGTGCAAAGTTTGTAGTGGATTTGATTTAACTGAACTTATGTAAGTTAAAGCTGCTTACTCTTGTATATGAAAGTTGGACCCTTCATAAATGGTAGTGGAATTTCAAACCTCACATATCACCTGTTTAAAAAGAATGACCTTACAACCACAGGAAAATACTGAGTATTTTAGCTGAGCCTGGAAAATGTGCAGAGGCTATTTAGTTGAGCAAAGTGTATGCCAAACTTTAAGCAAGATGACGAGTTGAACGAATGATTGTATGATGAAATGCAAAAAGCATATTAAGATGAAATGTTGCTGATGAGCTGTGATTGGTATTTAATAAGAGAAATAAATGTAACTATTGGCCTTTCTAAATTATTTTGCACCCTTTCTGGTGTGTTACTGTAGATTCACCAGGCATTAAATAGGCATGTATGTATGTAAGAAATCCAAAATTTTAGACTAATGGTTACTGCCCCTTCATTCAGTGTTCATAATTGGTGAATTTATAGCTATACACAGGTGCAAGAACAGTTCACCTAAGTCTAACATTCACAATTTCTTTGTCTGCCTGTTTGTCTGTCTGTCTGTCATACTCTGATTTTGGATATTACTGATAATTAACCGTTGGTTTAGGTATGAACTTACTCGGAACGAAGATTTAGAACCTTTCATTGTGCTACTTTTTTGAATTTCGGGCAAATTGATGAGAAAACGCAAAGCTTTCAGCTCTGCATAGGTACCAGCTTTTGTGGGTAACACCCCTAGCATCATATCTAATTACGTGAGCAAATAGTTTCTTGTGACCCACGGTGTAGTTTGCTTTTTGCTCAGGGAAGTTAACAATTGAAAGAAGTGAAGTTTCGCGTTAAAATTGTATACTGGTGTGTGTTTCTGTATAGCTTTTTCTCTTATGAAGACAGTGTTTCCATGTATCATTTTCATTGCTCGAACTATATTGAAGCCTGATTAAAATAGCTAATAGAGTGCTTGTTCTTTTGGTCTGGATTATATTGTAAAATCTATGTCGTGATTAGTAGCGCTGAGGGTTCGCACCTTTGGTGCTTTATTTTATCTGTGAGCATGGTTTAACAAGATTTTTTTACTACAATTCCATTATAATAATAGGATATTTTGAATTTTAAATGTATTTTTATGATATTGTCAATAGGAAAATACACTTTATTTTATCGAGCTCTTGATGATGATGATGTTTGTTTACCTAAGCTACAAAGTGACACAATGGAGATAATTGAAGAATTTACTAAAATTCGTGATGGCTTTTATGAATATAGTAAGTATAAACCAGGTGCTATTAATGAGCTACGCTGGATTCTAAAAGATTGGATATACTGTGGAACAATAGAGGAAAATGATCGCTTTCAAAATATCACCAAAGATTCACTGGAAGATGTAGATGATTTTGTCAAGTTATGGAGCATATTCTCCAGCTACTGTTCTTTCTTTAATTTTGGGCTTCTTGAACGTGCTATATCAGTTATTTCATATCAAGAGGGTAAAAGTAAGATAACTGAATACAAGGTGAAGTTTGCTGATTACATTAAGAAAAGGGTGGTGACTCAGTGTCCTTCAAATCTCGGAATGAAAGGGACAGATCACATCGAATTGTTTTTTAAACTAGACAAACCATATGCTAAGTGTAGGATGGCACATCTCATGAAACTTGCTAAAGACATATGTGTGATACTAAATGCTGAAAAAGAAAAGTTACAACTAGAAGGAGTTCAAAATGGTTGTATTTGTGTTACTTTTCACTTGCATAAGTCAGCAGTCCCCAATGGTTTTTTTTTAACAAGACAGCAAATTCAGCATCTTAGTCGTCTTCGATATGAAGGTGCTAAAATACTAAAGTTGATTTACAAACAGGAACATTATCTTATTAATGCTCCAAGTGTTGGTAAGTTAGATGATGAATATTGGGACTATGAATTATTGCACTATAATTTAGTCAAAGATAATTGCTGATCACATTTGATGATCCATTTGTAATTTAACTACAAAGTAATAAGAATGTTTAATCTATATGCGATTGTAGGCTGAATATAGTGGAAAATATGTAGTAATCTGCTGACAATGACAAAATCAGATTAGTATTTTTATTCATCACTGGTTAACTATTAGCAATTATAACTGCATACATCATAATAGTATGACTTCAGAGTTAACCTTCAGGAAATATGGGTGTCCATAACTCTAATTTTTTCCATAACTCCCATTTCACGACGTCAATTTAGATCACTTTCTAGATTTACACCTTAAAATCTACAGAATTATTTCAGGTTCTAGCAAGTAGCCCAACACATTGTGGGTTTGACATACTATCTGTTGCAAATGAGGAATGCATAAGCATTAGGTATTTTTATCTATGGTATTCATTTAATTAAAGAAAAGGAGCCATACAACAATGCTATCACACAATGCATAGTATCAATGCCTAGCATTCATCACCCCTGCTTTTTTTAACGACTTTTCACAGTGCCTCGGAAACTCTCTCTTTTTTTTTTTTAATGATGACCCATACCACAATTAAGGTATGGTTTGTTCGATCAACTGGTATCTCCAAACTTTGTATGCGTAACTCTGAGGTCCTACTGTAAATACACTAATTTAAAAGATTAAAACTTTAAACTCAAACCATATTTTTATATTCACCAGTATAATAATATGTTTGTATACAGTGGTAAAATTACAACTTATTTACATGATTGTTATGAATCTATCTTAATTTATTTTAGATCAGTCCTACAGTCATGATGAACCTTCATCTAGAGCATTGACTAATTTCTCAGCAAGTTCTGAACATCTCTACATTTATGGAGGTCAAGTTGACAATTTTAATAATAAAATGCAATTGAGTAAGGTAGTTCAAGCCTATGAGTTCTGCACAGAATCCTGGAGAGAAATTCCAACAACTGGTACTCCACCTCATGGAATGTATGATTGTGCTACAACTCATTCAGATCATATTCTCTATTTGTATGGTGGTTCTGATGGTGCATCGTTATATGCTTCATTATATCAGCTAGATACCAGATCTATGACATGGACTCAACTCTCACCACAACATGATAGTGGACCCATGAGAAAACGTGGGTGTCGAATAATATCTTATTACAACTTATTAATAGTTATTGGAGGCTATGGAATACCATCTGGTCTGCAGTCTGGATCACAATTCATTAAACATAATCATTGTCAAGATGGTGGTGGCTATACTAATGAAGTTCATATGTTTAACATTCCATTAGGTGAGAGATGAAATATATCAGTCATATAGCTGTCTATACATTCAAATGAGTGGTCTATAGAATTAGCTGGAAAAAACTCAGAATTGTTATTTGCTATATAGGCTGCTATTAGCTATCTAACTATATTCGCTATCTAGGTTGCTTAACTACTAGCATATTTATGTGTAATGCGCTTGCACTATACAACTTGCGATAACAGCATGTGATAACACCTTGTGATGAGATATCTCACGGGTCATGAAAATGACAAAAAATGACATTGTGAGGATATTTTGCATAGAATATATATATGAACATTATAAATAACATACAATTGTACACTTCTAAATAGTGTCTCACTCTCTTTGTTTTGCTCGTCAATGACATTTATTATGTCACATGATATATTATAAATATTTTTTTGATTCAATTTGATTTCATTCATCAGTTTTTATTGCCGCATTTCCTTTTAAACTTTTCACTGCCTTAACTGTTGTATGGAAGTTTGAAGTATTGCCTCAGGGAAAATAATTGCTTATTCTTGTTTGCATAGTGTCAGTCATACACTATAGCCTCAAGAAGTTAGCTGTGTAGTTAGTAAGTGATGTACGAACTCCTTGTGGCGCGGTATCTCTAAAGGCTACAGTGCAAACATTGAGGTAGCTCTCAGAGTCAGACTTTTGGCTTACTTCAAAATGGTGACCAGGTGGTCAATTGTTGAGGTATTAGGCATAGATTAACAGTAACTTCAGCATTTTAGATTGGGAATCTAGTAAACCAGAAGGTACAGAGATATTCATGCCTACAGAAGCAATTCAACGACAAAGAGAGAGTTACTCTGTGAAGGAATATAGGCATTTTACTACAGCTTTGGAAGACAAAGTACTTGTGAAGATTTGCATAAGGATGAAGTAGTTATACGAAACGTTGGTCAGTTGGGAGTGGGATTGTAGCAGGAAACTCGTATCTCTGTATACACTGTTAAAAATGGGGTGTTTGGATAACTTAGTTTTGGTGTTAAATAGGAGGTGCTGCCTGGACCCCAGTTTAAAGCTTTATATCGTCTTCATAGTTAGTCATTACTAAAAGATATTTGAAACGAAGAAACTGAAGGATATAAGCTATTGTTATAATATTCTCACTTGGTATAATATGTATTAGTGTGGAAGTTATAAGGGCTCAAAGTGGGGTGTTCAAACAGCACCTCCTGGTAAATACCTCATGAGGTGTTATTTAAGCACCCCATTTTAACAGTGTATATCCTATATACACTAACCTTGTCAATCAATGATTGTTCCTGCTCACCTCCCCACCCTCTGCCATACTCAACCTCCGTAACTATTACTGTAAGGAAGGGGTTTGATAAAGCTCCAAAGCCTCCCTTCCGGACTATACTGCAGGTCCTGACCCAGCAGATTTTGCCAGTGCACCGCTGCTAGACTCTGCTTGCGCACTAATGCTAGATCCTGCTAGCATATTCCCTACTGATCCCTGCTAGCACATTCTCACTAGCCTCTGCTAGCAGCTAATGCTCACCTTATTATGTGATCCTTAACCTTTGCAGTTTGCCCTAAAGTTATTACCTTCCTGATTCTGTGTTTGCTTTGGGAGTGTATGTTTACACACATCCTTTAACCTACCTCTTCAAACCCTTCATAATACTCAAGTAGGACCTGGCCCTTGCTACACTATGCATGTAGCTGGAAGAGGAGTCCAATGGCCCCTGCGCTATCATACTCAAGAGTGGATTTAATGTCATGTATGCATTTCAGAAATCCCAGCAGTACTGTTAGATAATCACCAATAGTACTTGTGCTAAATAATACGGCTAAGTAATAGCCTTTTCAACAAGAGGAATGGGTGAGAGAGGAGCAAAATTGTAGCACTGACTTACAACTCTCAGACTTACCATTTCACATAACCGGTGCTAGAGATACATCATTTGCTGCCATGCCCATTGCTTCCTTCTTTGTAAGTTCCATGGCAACAATACTTATCCAACTACCACTCGAGCATTAACCTTTTTTGTTTAAATTACATTATAATAGTAAATTAATATAGAATTAGATGAACAAGTACCAGGTAAGTGTGGTAGTGGTATGTAAATATTGATTGGAAGTAGCCAATCTTAAATTTTCTGAAGATATATCTTTCATCTTTCACAGGCTCTTTTTTTTTGACAATACAGAATTAAAATTATGTGGTCATCGCCAGGAATCGAGCCCAGAACCACTTGCTTAATGCACCAAGCACTGTGCCACTGAGCTATGACAACCAGCTGGCAAACAATACTTCAATTCTGTATTTACACTATTAAGGCATACTGCTATGCTATAGTGTTGCTCTCAACAGACCAACAGAAATTTCCTTTTTTCCAAGATTCTGTTATCTGCTAAATTTTATCACTTCAAAATTTCTTTCTCAGCCTTCATTTACTCATTAGATGTATTTTCTCTCTTTCACAGGCTTTTTTTTCTAATACAATACAGAATTAAAAATATGTAGTTGTCACCAGGAATTGAAGCCAGAACAACTTACTTAACACACAAGCACTTTGCCACCGAGCTACTACAACCAGCCGGCAAACAAATACTTCAATTCTGTATTTATACCGTTCAGGGGTACTGCTACTATGCTACAGTGTCACTCTCAACAGACCAATGGAAATTTCTTTTTTCGTGGAATTTTTTTTACTCTACTAATTTATCACTTCACAATTTCTTTCTCAGCCTTCTTTACTCATTAGATGTATTTACTCTCTTTCACAGGCTTTTTTATACAGATATAGACAATACGGTCGCCATTGGGAATCAAATCCAGGACCGCTTGCTTAACGCACAAGCACTCTGCCACTGAGCTAAGAAAGAGATAAAGAGAGACTATCAGCTAAGGAGTATAAGAAGGCTGAGAAAGAAATTGTGAAGTGATAATTTTTTTTTCTGTGTAGAAATGCAGCTAGTTGTATGCATTGATAATGTAGTGCTATAGAGTAATAGTTTATTATTATGTAAGTACACTAAGTAATTATATCGTGTACATTTAGTTAAACTAATTTATATTATGTGTAATGGGTTATGAAGAGAAGCATTAATTATTATTTTTTAACTATTGGCATTGTTATTTTGATTTAATTCCAAAAAGATTCAATCTTGAGAGGTCTTAGGGCCTGGTTAAACAAGTTTGGAGTACACAGAAAAGATGATCTCAGGCAACAAGCTTTGCAACTATTTAATCAATATCCTCTGTGTATAATAAAGATAAGTACATGTTTTTACCACTCTATCTTGTAAACTTCTTTTTTTGAGATTGAAGCATTTTGGAAATATAATAAAATTACTGTATGAAAAAATTGGTATTGAGGTGTAATTTTTGGAATATTTTATTTAAAATTTGACAGTATTTAGCTAAATATTAAATAAAATAAATAATGTTTGTAATTAGGTACATGGTGTTCTCCCTTGATATCTGGAACTAGACCTTCTCCAAGATCTGATTTTACACTCACCTGTATTAGTCCTACGAATGCAGTTTTGTTTGGGGGAAGTGATGGTACTCGTAGATTTAATGACACATACCTTCTAGACTTGACGCAAATGGTACGAATTGTTATAACAATACAAAATATTATATTTAACAATATATTGTGTGGTTGGTCTAATCTTTATAGTACTGAAATTTGGCAATATAAACAATATATTGTGTGGTTGGTCTAAACTTTATAGTACTGAAATTTGGCAATAATATAGTACCAACATTCATGTAAGCATTTAGGTCCCAGTACACATGTGTGCATATAGCTATATTATGTAGCTTATGGATGAAATATATTTAAGACGCTATTATTAAAGAGTTACACATACTGATTAAATGTTTTCTGTGGGTGGCATTCACTCACTCGGTATTAACATTAGCTGTTATAGTATGTATTAATATGTAATGAACAATATTGACTAAAGCATTGATTGAAGACTAATTCTTGCATGCAAATTATTTATTGTTGAAAACTTGATAAATATCTTCATTAACTAGGTGTAAAGAGTGGAAGTTGTTACTTTGCTAGTTGTAATTAAAAATCAGTGTATAGCAACTAATCTTGAGAAAATTGCATTCTGCCTAAAGAATGTTGTGAGTGGGATGCCAGGCTGACTCAGAAAATTTATGAAGGCTTGGCTTCACTGCAATACTCATTGTCGTTACCTGCCTGGTTCACTTTGTGGTGCTGATTAGTGCAGAGATAAAACATTTATCACAATACTAAATCTATGTGTAACTATAACTCAATTGATTGATGCAAGTTTTCAATAGATGGACAAAAAATCTTAGCTTGTTATTTTATTGTAATAGAACCTACCTGTAATTTATGCATAGTATTCATTGTATAGGTTACTGTCAGCATAGTTATAAATAATATATTACATAGAGTATATATTTCACATCCTAATATATTAATTATTTAGAACTATTAATGTGGATCGTCAGGTACATAAATTAGTTATAATGTAGCTGAATTAATGAAGCAAACATAACTTGAAATAATATGTTTTCATGCTAACTGATTTATTAAAATAAGTATAAGGAATTGTTAAGTCACTCTCTTGATGATTGAAATTATGAAACAATACCATTATTGATTATATATATTCTTTTTAATAGCATTTTAGTGAACTTGTTTATTCTGTGGAAGCACCACAACCATTTCCAAGAAGTAATCATGCTGCCGTGTGTCTTGGTCATAATACTAACGACCCACAGTTGTTAGTAATTGGTGGATGTGATTTCTCCTCAAATATTTTAAGAGATATTTGGTGTCTTAGCGTACAAGCACAAAGTTGGCAACAGGTACGACTTTATCATTATTATGTTATTTTAAATAACAATATAGTTGTGAGTTTATATTATTAATGCAACTTTTTTTAATTTTTAAAGTTGGATAATAGTTATAAGTTCCAGTCCTTTATTGGTGGTACCTCATTATATTAGTGAGTCAGCACACTTCTTTACTCTTATTATAACTTGTAGGAATAGGTCACATTTATTTATTATTCAATGTTCTTCTCTATATGCGAAATCTCTGGGTTCATTCACCACAATCTGAAAGTTTTTTAAGAAAAAAAAAGTTTTTAAGGGTGCTGGCACATAGCAACGCGTGGGTGCTTTTATTCGCGCGTTATCTACCACAAAGTCACGCCCACTTTGTAACAAATTAGTGCCCGTGAAATGCAGCTGTGCCTCATTCACCACTACACGCGTACAGTTAGGGCGGGGCGGAGCCAACTTACTATTTTAAAAAATCCTCGCACACTAAAGTAATGAATCCAGAATCTTCTCTCGCGTACTGCTCAGGAATGGACGAACGGCTATGGTTCAAACTTTGCCGGGGTTTAAGGCCACAAGGGGTCGACCCTATAACATTGAGATATTTTTAATATACGGAATTTTATAGAAATAATCAACAATAGTTCACATGGTAAGGTGAGTAAATAGAAAAGTAAAATAGAATTCAACAAAAACTCAATGTTATGGCATACACGCAAGGGTAAGAAAATGATATATAAATATAGGCTTCTAAACTACGGCGGTAGCCGTGCAGTACTGCCGTGAAGTCCAAATGGTGACAGGGATATTTCTTGGGATGTGATCGACTTCCATTGTTCATTCCCGGTAGGTGCTTTCTCCTAGTAGTACTTGCTGGCCTGCATAAATATAATAACTGGGGGAACAGCAGAAGTAAGTTTAATACACCCTAGCAACTGTGGCCAATTTGGCGGGTTTTTCACGCTCAGAGTGTGCCAGCACCCTTAATGTTTACTTTTAGCCACAGTTTGGCTGTTTTAACACTTGTTAATTATGTTTTATGACTACACCTCTAAAGAGCCTGGCTAATGTCAGACTAAAAAAAAACAAGGAATGCTATTTCGGACAAAACATATTAACTTCAAGTCATTAAAGATAAATATCATAGTAACTGTATAAGTTGAACAAGAAGTCTGCATATAGTCCATGATAAAATTAACAACTAATGAAAAATAATGGCTATCAATTTTGTCTCAATCCACCTGAACCCATATTTGAACACACCACAGTAATTTAGCATACTAGCAAATTGTCTGAGTAAGAAAAAGTCAAGAGTACTTA
>WLWI01003621.1_pt1 | contig 13228 bp, 16 predicted proteins | sample 6701501 | NCBI WGS metagenome assembly WLWI01 (sample SAMN12718690, study PRJNA515312) | sponge metagenome | isolation source: marine sponge | host: Mycale hentscheli | place: New Zealand: South Island, Marlborough, Capsize Point | collected 2014-11-01
CTTCAACCACCGTGGGAAAGCCGATAATGGCAGGCATGGCATCCAATCCGAGACAGGGGGTGGGGAATGACTACATTTTGCACCAATTAATGCATACTAACCGCGTTTTGCAAAAGTCCAGTAATAATCTCTTTTCCTGTAACGTTTCTTGGCTACCTGACCTGCGGAGCAGGTCCCGAAGGGCCGGGCGAAGCCCGAGCGGGTAGCCCAAGGCGCGTATGCGCCGCTGCGCAAAACGATGTGTTAGAAGACGTGTGGCTATAGGACCAGTGAGTCATATTTTTCACTCAGCCAAGTGTTCTCTGCTGATATTTCAGCTAGATGGCCCCGTTGATGGAAAATGTTCCATGGAGCCACGCCCTGTTTGCCAAGAATTTCAATCCTCCGGCATTCTTCCTTCTGAAGATCGAGCAATGCACTCAAAAGCGTGGCGGGGTCAGTTCCATAAGTTTCAGATATGGCGGCCAACCGGGAAGCTATATCTGGTTCTTGGAGGAAGCCCACCTTTTTCCAGTGCCTATCTCCACGCAGAGGAACGGAATACCAGGCAAATTGGGCCACATCGTGGAGGGGGTCTCCCGGTTCTGCGAAGTCCCAATCAATCACACCACTGAGAGATCTTCCTGCCCAGATGGTATTCCAAGGTCCAAGGTCGCCATGTCGGATTATCATTCCTGGACGCCATGCCAGGTGAGGAACGTGCCACTTTGCGTCCTCATCTGGCTGGAAGTCTCTGACGGCGGAGTGATAGTGAACAAGGAATTGGGTGACTTGGATCAGCCCTGTTTCCTCTAGCATTACTTCCGGCCAAGGCCTCAGAGCAACTTCTCCGGGGATGAATGACAAAATCTCCCTTCCGGACTCGTCCGTACCAAGAAATTGCGGAACGCCTGAGAAGTCGGCGGCTTCTAAGTACCTAAGCAAGGAGTGCACAACAGAAGACCACCTGTGGATGGGTCTCCGTACAGTATTTCCGATTCGCTCGACGGAATTGACAGTCCCCTGATCTGAATCACCATCCTCTAACATTGGGTGCTCTCAAATAGTTGGTCAATCTCTTCGGCATGGCTTCTAACGGTTCTCCGGTTTGCGAACCCGGAGAGAAGTGGAGGGTTGGGCGACACCCCAAGCGACGCATGTCGCGCAGCGTAAACCGGGATGATATATGACGTTTGTTCCCAAAGGGGTGAATAAAACGGATCGCATGCCCTTGTTATGGGGCCGCATTTTTTTTCTGTAATTTGAAGGCCACCGAATAAGGTCGATTCTGGCTGGTCTTGCGCCCTGTACTCCTGGGCTCTTCAAAGTCTACGACAACAAATCCTGCCGCTAGGAATGCCTTCCAATAATCCGAAAGCGGCCGATGAAACCAGATAAACTCCGAGGTGAAATGCGCCCACGGTGGACTGACGCATTGCCTGGACTCGAAGTACGGGAAATTCCAGCTATAATTGACCTCGTCGCCGTTACGACTCACGGTAGCACGATCTTGCCGAAAGCACGGATGGGAAAACACCAGCACGGCCACCCCGTCGATTCTCAGAACACGATTAAAGGCGGTCATCGTACCCTGAAGGTCTGGCGTATCCATGATAACATGGTTCGCAATCACTAGGTCAAAGTGCTCGATATCGAGCGTACGAAGCTCGGAGCAGGAATCGACGCGGAAGTCTATGGCCGGGTTATGTGTACGGGCGATTTCGATCATTCTCTCGGAGAAGTCTATGCCCGTAACGTGGGCCCCGTGGTCACAGAGCTTTTTTGACAGATAGCCCGTGCCGCACCCGGCATCGAGGACTGTGAGTCCGCTAACGTCGCCTGCGAATTGCCACAGGACGGGGTCGGTGCACAGGATGCGGTTGGGATCGCCGTCATCGCCAACCTGAATCCGCCAGTCATCAGCAACGCGGTTCCAGAAATTTCGAGTTTCTTCAAATGCGCCCTCGTCCATAGCGTTTTTCCTAGTTGGCATTGGATTGCGAGAAGTTAGGATATCACCAGGCATTCGTATCTTATGTCAGATATCCGTACGTGCTCACCATTTACGACCCCGCGCATGCGGGGTGGGCGAAGCCCCAAGGCCCGAAGGGGCCGCAGCGTAAATGGATGTTAGACGACCGGGCTCTTCTCCCACCAAAATGTCATCCAAGGTGGAGCGAAATACTGGTAGTGCTCCCAAGTGCCAGGCTTAGCTTCCGGGTCGCCTCCAGAGCTCTCTTCGATACGCAATAACTTCAGGCCGCGGCCAATAAGACCATTTACGATCACACTCAAGAGATGACGAAACTCCTGTGGAGCCGGTACGCGCTTTTTGTTGCCTTCAGCATCATGGAAATTCCAATATGGGTCCCTCGTAGTAATCGCAGCGCCTTCGACATATGGAAGTCGAATCGGGTACCCAATCCCTTTCCAGAGATCTTCCTTTTTCCACGAGCTACCCCAGCAGCCGTCAATCCACGATCCGTGTAGGAATGGATTATGGGTGTGCAGCACATACTTGCCGCCGGGGCATAGCACTCGAACTGCACCGTCGAAGGCTGCATCCGTTTCGCTTATGTAGTTAATTGAGTATCCGTGCGATACGATATCGAACGCTTCGTTCTCAAGATCAGATAAATCCCGAATATCGCGGAGCGAAGCGGAGGGTTGGGCGAAGCCCCAAGCGACGTATGTCGCGCTGCGCAAACCGTGATGATATCTGATTTGGATTTGAGTTCCTTGGATGGAGCCACCTTAGAAACATCGCGAATTTACACGGTAGGCTTTATGTTGGCATTGAGCCGGAAAAAGTTAGTTGGATCATATTTATTCTTCAAGGCAACAAGTCGATTGTAGTTTTGGCCAACGGCCGCTTTGACCCTATCTTCGCCCTCATCCCAAAGTTAGCCCACCAACCCCTGTGTGGGTTACGATCCCAGCTGTTGTGGCCAACCCGAATACCTGGGTCTCACGGTCCAGACGACCCAGGGTAGCCCCGCCGTCGACCCGAGCGATCTGCCTGGCCGGATCGACGTGAACGCTCCGCATCATAGAAAGATCGATCATCAGTCCATTATCGCAGACGGCTTTCCCAGCAATACTATGACCACCGCACCGTACTGATACGAGAAGGTCGGATTCTCGCGCGAACTTCACCGCATCAATGACATCGGCAACCCCAGCACAGCGGACAATCGCGGCCGGGCGTTTGTCGACAGTGCCATTCCAGACTTTGCGGATCTCATCGTAGTCCGGACTGTTTGGCAGCACTAGATCACCATGCAGCCGATCTCTCAGGTCATCAAACTTGGAATCGCTAGACAAAGCAGTCCCCCTTGTAGGGCGCACAGTTATTTGGTAATTCTTCTTTTTTCATTTCAGATATCGGCTCTTGGCTACCCGACCTGCGGAGCAGGTCCCGAAGGGCCGGGCGCAGCCCGAGCGGGTAGCCAATGTTATCCGACGGGCACTTCCAGGTCTTCGGGCATTTCCAGTTCGACCTTCACCCCCAGCGCATCACATACCTTTAAAAACGTCGTGATATTGCAATTGGCACCGTTTTCTAATTTCGATAGCTGTTGCTGAGAAACCTTAGCTTTTTGAGCCACTTCTTGTTGAGACAAGCCAAGGCCTTCACGAGCCGAATGGAGGCGGAGAGAAAGGTGCGCCAACTGCTTTTCTTCTCTATACAGCTTGCTAAATTCCTCGTCTTGAAGCTCTTCTTGTAGATGTTTCCTAAAGGTCTTCATCATAGGCCTCTGTTAGACTGGTCTCAGTAAATCGCTTCAAAAAATCATCCCGGCAGTGCTGAGCCTGAGCAATCTCTGTGGGAGATACACGACTGGTGCCCTTGGTAAAGGGATGGGTCAGTACGATGTAGTTTTTGTAGCAAAAAAAGTAAAGAATTCTTATCTGGTCCCCTGAAACTTTGATCCGGAGTTCATGGATGCCATCCGTCAGTAGATCGGCATAAGGGCGGGGCAATTGAGGCCCTGAATTCTCTAACAGTTCAATCCAATTCAGGATTTTAGCCCTTTGCCTGGCTTTCTGGCTACGAATGAAGGCCTCAACCGGGCAACGTCCTTCTCGGGTCTCGTAGTAGACGATTCTCCATGGTTGTCCCATAGACCAATGATACATCATATATTATGTAAAATCAATTGCAACTACTCGGTGATTTTCGAGATGTACCGAGCTGGGGAGGTTTCCTCCGCCTGTCGGATAACGTCCTGCTGGTTTGCGAATCCGGAGCGCAGCGGAGGGTTGCCCGCAAGGGCCAAGCGGCGTAGCCGCGCTGCGCAAACCGTGCTGTTAGCCGAAGCCAACCATCCAATCAGTCCTTATGCCTCACGTACTTCTCTCCCCGATGATACTTGCGCCAGGTCTTAGCGCCGATCCTTTGGTAGAAGCCTATCACCTCTGGCTGAACTCCTTCGATCACCAAACGCTGAGCCCCACACTGTTTTACATACAGGGCTGCGGACTGGCACATGGCCGCACCCACACCCCGACCACGCCAGGCTTCGGCAACGCCCACTCCATTGAGCGTGCCTATATGCGGCCCTATCTTCCTCTGGTGGCTCGTTGGATGAGTGGTAAACACGGTGCCAATCACTTCACCTTGGCGCCACACTACTAAAATGGTGTGCCCCTCTTTTTCGGCGCCGGTCTGCAGCATACCGTCATACCAGTAGGGGAACTCGCGCTGCTCGAACTGGCATACGGTCTCAAATGTATCCGCCGTCACCCTCAACACCTCTGCGTCGATACCGTCCAAGGCTTGGTGGGCGACCGGCGTCATCGGATAGCCCTCAAGCTCAATCACCAGATCCGTGAGCATCGCGGCGGCGAAGTCGTATCCGTGCTTTGCAAAGAAGGGTTTTGCCGCGGGCAAGTCCTCGGGGGGGCCGGGCCAGAACGAATGCAAGGTCTCTCCCAGGTGCATTTCTCTACAGCCCACTTGGCGCATGCGCCGCTCCAGTCTCTCCAGAATGGCGGAGCCGATATGCTTACGGCGATAGGCCGGATCGACCAGTAGGGCCATGATTCCGCCCCATCCATACCATTGGGGGTTCTTGTAATCGGCCTCCACCATACCAAAGCCGATGACCTGTCCGCTTTCTACAGCGACGATTCCATCGCCATCCTCATAGGAAGCACGCTTATTGACCGATTCTAGGAAGTCTTCGAGCGTTAGCAGATATTGCTGGCCGACCGTGCGCTGCCACAGATCGAAGGCCAAAGTGCCGTGCGTTTCCCGTTCGTATTGAACAAGCTCCATGCTTCCCGGTCCTCACGATTTGGTGTTGGCTAACGGTCTGTGATCTTTGATCTTGGCGCAGCCAGGATGCCGCAAGGCCAAGCTCCCGAAGGGAGCGCAGCAGAGATCGGGTGTTACGTGATGTTGCACCTCGTGTTCTCCAAAACCTATGAGTCTCTGAACGATTCATAGGTACAATTTTTCCATTGGTAGTAATGGAATCGGAAAAACTCCTCAAAACCGATCCGCTGGTATATACTCTCGCCCAAGGGAGAAGCTTGAAGCACTGCCACCTCATATCCCACACTTCGGGCTTCGACCAAAGAAGCTAAGGTTATCGCGGTTCCAATGCCTTGATTCCGACATTCGGGAGCCACGAATACGAAGTAAAGCCCGGCCACGTCGGAAGATAGGAAGAGCATCGAGGTTGCCACTGCCTTACCATCAAGGTAGCCAAGATAAAACTGCAGGTTTGGCTCAGAAAGTAGATGGGAGAAAAGGGTGAAATCCAGACCCGAAGACAATGAGATCCATTCTTGAAGAACAGTGGGGTCTGTGACCTTTTTAATCGCTAACCCCGCCGGCTGGGCGAAATCGGTTCTGATTGTTGCTAAGGGCGCCGCCATCCCAGCGGGATTATAGATGCTCTTGCAACCGACTTGATTCAAGCGATTTATCAGATCGACGGGCAGGGCACTTGGTCCGATCTTCATAATCGGTGGCAGACGGCGTTCTTCGATGCTTCTCCCGAGTTGTGCAAGCCGCAACTCTATGCTGTCAACTTTAAATCGAGGATTGAACAGGAAACTGGGCCAATGAGGCTTATTGATTACCCAGCTTATATCCTGCTCAATACTGAATGGCTTGTCTCCTTTTTCTGCTGCCAGGACGAGGATTTCAGTGTCGTTTCTCTCAATGGCCTGGCCCACTATCTGAGGCGAGTATTCTGTAATAGCCATAATCCAATTTCATGTAACTACTCTCCTGGCCCTGAACCCCGCAGGGGTTGGGCGGAGGCGCGCATGCGCCGTAGCCAGGGCCAGGATGTTAGATATCTGAGTATAGCTGTCAATGAATTTTTAACATTTTAGGCGGCCTCTGCCATATATTTTATTAGCGGCGAGTTTCTCTTTTCAAGTCCTGCAAGATAGATGCTCTCATCGTATACTTCTTGCTGTTTCCAGCAGCGATAAATGATACGAATCCATTTAAAGGCCAGGGCTCGTACCGCCGCATGATGCGATTTTCCTCGGGCGCGCTGGACTTCATAGTATGCCGCCGCCCAAAGCGACTTCCGTCGTGACTGATTGGCGTATTCATGAAAGGTCTGGCGTAGAAATTTGGAGCACGCCAACCGCCAATGGACCCAAGTGTGCTGTCCGCTGCGCTCGGTAACCGGTGCAATGCCGGAGAAAGTGGCCACATCCTCCGCCGTGGCAAAGCGTTGGCGATTGGTCCCCATAGCCACTAACAGGCGCGGGGCCAACACCGCACCGGCGGCGGGCAAACCATCGAAAAGGGCGTTTTCAGGATGCGCTGCAAACAAACTGGCTATGAGACGATCATATTCCTCCAGGTCTACATTGAGCCCCGCTACTTGTCGACTTAACGACTTGACTTTGAGGGCGGAAACCTCGACAATCGCCGCGTCTTCCACCAAAGGCACACTGGCTCGGATCAACGCTAATCGGTGCTCAATATAGGTACCTCGCCGGTTTTGGTGCTGAGTATAAAAGGTCCGGATCGTCTGAGCACGAGACTTTTTTAGAGCCCTTAGGCTACTCCAACGTTGCAGAAATGCACAGGCCATAGGGCTGGCGACTTTGCTACCTACCAAGGACAATGCCTGCGGGAAATACCCTTTCAAGGTAGCGGTCAGCTTATTACTCAATTGCGTCCGTAAATCCAGTAACTTTCGACGGTCTTCCACCAGCAGCGCTAAGCGGCGGGTATCGACGTCTTCAGGCGTCCATACCCGGAGCCGGTCTGTATGCTTGAGCACATATTCCCACAGCAGTTGTGCATCGGTGGGGGCATCCTTGGCGTTACTGACGGTAAAGGCTTTGCGGAAATTAGCCAACGCTTTTGGATTGATCGGATAGATATCGATGCATTCTACCGACATCAGCTGGTAGATTAAAGCCCCTTTGGACTGCTCCAAGCAAAGAGCAATTTTTCGCCCTTTAAACCGGTGCTGCAATTGATGAAGCCAGACGGCCATCGCTTCCGGCTGGGCGTCGAGTAGGCCTACTTCTACTCGGTCCATACCGACTTCACCCAAGCAATAGGCATGGTGCTGATCCGCCCAATCCAGGCCAATAAAGGCAGCATAGGCTAGGGGCACTTCTTGTGTCATAACAACCTCCAGCATAGAAGAGAAGGGAAGCCCCCAGCTCTGGCCCATCGAAATCCTTATAGAAGAGACCTGAGCGGTCTTTATCTGAGTATTCGTTAAGGACCAAAGCGCATCTTTCGCTCAAAAATCTACCATTAATCGTCGAACGATAAGGACGTGCATTCGTAGCGAAAAACGCGGGCTTTAGAGCCGTGTCTTTGAAAGAAACTTAAGCTTGATCAAAGACTCAACAGCTCTCTTCGCTATACTATAAGGACGTGGGAAAAGTCATCCTAGGTTTCCTTCGGCCCGGGAGTTTGCCCCCACGACCGTCACGGGCTCTTCCATTCCGACGCATAGGTTGCCGCTGATGAGATTCCAGTCACTATCGCCGCTCTCGACGATGCCGCGCCTCTGCGTGGGGCGCGCCTGGTCGTCGGTGCAGCGATTGCCCTGGACGAGGAAACGCTGTGCGTTGTGAAGGCGTAGAGCGGCGTGGACGCCGGGCTCTTTCTGCGAGTTATTGCGCAGCATGTTCCCCGTAATCAGATAGCCGCCCCGCAGCCGGCGCAACTCGTCGCCCGAAATCAGATGGCCGGCGGTGTCGTCGTTGATGATGCCACTGTGTCCGTTCTCGGAGCATATGTTGTTGGCGATCACATTGTGGTGACAATCGGCATAGCCCAAGCCGCCGATGCCGGTGCCATTGCCTGAAAACACATTGTCGCTGATTACCGAGTCGCACACCAAACCGCAGACAAACAGCCCACAGCTGTTGTTGCCGACACCGACGTTGTGCGACCAGATACTACGCTTCAGTCCGCCGCCCGGGTGGAAGCCGTTGCAGCTGTTGCCGCGCACCTGGGAGTGTGTCACCTGCACGTCGTCGCCGCCTTGGATACTGATGCCGTCGCTGAGCCAGTCGAAGACGGACACATTGGTGATGCGGGCCCGATGACAATGAACCAAGTGGACGGCGCTGAGGGTGAAATCCCCGTAGTGTTCTGCTACAGAGCCGTTTGCTCCGTGCAGCGCCAAGTCGCGCACGACGACGTCGTATATGCGCTGTCTCCTCTTCACTGAGGGGGCGTCGCCGAACAGCTTCGTCAGGCCGCGCTGGACGGTGCCCCAATCGAATAAACCGGTACCGGGTGTGGTAATGCCCGGAAAGACGCTCACGAGCCGGGCTTCCTGCTCCACTTTAATGCCATACACGAGCGGCTCACTCAGCCGGACCCTGCGCCCCTCCACGGCCGTCACCACCGCATGCGTCGCCAGCCACCACTGGCGCTTGTTGTCAATCACGGCAACCCGGTCGCCGGGTGAGAAGGGCACGCGACTCCGGACGTGGACACTGCGTGATCCCTTGCGTGCGTCGCGAGCCAGCCGCAGGATTTTCGGCGGGGCTACGGTCAGGCGGGTAGCTGGCCCATCGCCGGCCAATTGTACCTGGCTGGACAGCACGATGGACCGGCGCAGCGGCCATTCGCCCGCCGGAATCCGGACGGAGCCGCCCCTCTCGCCGAGGGCGTCGATAGCTTCCTGAATACCCGACGTAGGGGAAGTGGGGGCGAAGGCGGCGTTGATAGTCGCTTCGTTATTTTCCATGGGAATAACCTCTACTTCTAATTGCGTCTCTCCATGTCCTGTAAGGTTGGCCCGTGCCCGAAACGGCGTAGCCGTTTTCAGCGAAGGCGCGTATGCGCCGAAGCCGGGCACGGTGCTGTTATCTGACGAATGCAACAACCTCGTCCGCTACCAACTGGCGTTGCGCCTGCGTCATCTCTGGCCAGCAGGGCAGCGACAAGCACCTTTGACAAACACCCTCGGTTTCTGGGAATTCGCCGGCTTTGTAGCCCAGATCAAGAAAACACGTTTGCAGGTGTTGTGGCATGGGATAATACACGCCACACCCGATACCTTTACCCCTGAGGTGCGCTACTAGTTGATCACGCTGTTGAACGAGAATAACGCATTGATGCCATACATGCGTATTGCCACTCAAGACCTTAGAAATCTCGACGGAGGTATGGGCGAAACGCCCGGTGTAATACTCGGCAATCACGGCCCGTTCGGCGTTCCAAGTGTCCACGTATTTCAGCTTGAGCCCTAATATCGCAGCCTGTACTGCATCCAAACGGGAGTTTATGCCGGCGCGATCGTTGTAATAGCGCTCTTTACTTTGGCCGTGAAGCGTGATACTCAGCATCGCCTCTGCCAGCTCATCGTCATTGGTGGTGATCAGGCCACCATCGCCACTGGCGCCCAGCGTTTTGGTGGGGTAGAAGCTAAAACAGGAGATCGTACCGAGGCTGCCAACCTTTATACCGTGTCGGGTTGCCCCCCATGCTTGAGCCGAATCCTCAATAATCGGGATAGCACCAGCAACCTGCTTAATAGCTTCGAAATTCACGCTCTGACCGAAAATATGGACGGGCAGAATGGCCCTGGTTTTTGGGGTGATTAGTGCTTTGAGCTTGGCTGGATCCATGGTATATGCAACGGGCTCCACATCGCAGAAAACAACCGTAGCCCCCGTTCGTCGAATCGCTTCTGGTGTTGCAATATACGTATAAGGGACCGTGATAACCTCATCGCCAGGGCCACACCCAAGAGCGAGCAAGGCGATGTAGAGGGCATCGCTGCCATTGCCACAGCCAAGGGCGTGTTTAACGCCCAGATATTGGGCTGCGTCTACTTGGAAGTTTTCTACCGCAGGCCCACCGATGAATGAGCACGCGTCAAAGACCTGGCGCACGGCATCGTCGATCTCTGTTCGTATCGGGTTGAGTTGGGCCTGGAGATTTATAAACGGTATTTCCATGCTGTCTCTATGCTACTTTGCTGTTTGTCTCGGCTTTCGAATAGGAAAGAGGCCGTCACCCTTTGTCATTTAACGGGCTCGCGGTGCATGAACCTGCGAAGCAGGTTTGGCGGAGGCGAATGCCGAAGCCATGCACCGTCGTGTTAGCCGATGGGCAACCGGACCGGGTTGCCCCAGAAGACAATCCGGCCTTTGGGTTATTAACCTGCTGTCGATGGAAATGAGGGCTACGCCGTTGCTTTCCGCTTAACCTACGGGTCCCAACCTACCTCAAAGAAAATCTATGCAGCTTGCAACAAGAATTCGATCTTCACTGCATCAAATGGAAAAACAATACCACGGCCTTCAACTCGCTCAAGCACACCGGCCTTTACCAAAGCGGTCACATCACCATGTACCGCCTTTACATCACGGCTGACACGCCGGGCAGCCTCCCGAATAGACATGGGCTCTGCCCCACACAGCATCTTGAGTAAAGCCCAGCGCTTGGCGGTCAGAACTTGCCAAAGCAGCTCTGGACTTGCAAAGCTGATGCGCGCTGATTTTTGAGGTTTTCTTGTTTCCCAGCTCTGCACAAAATCGCCCATAGCCTCTTCAGGGGAGCGTACTTCAAGAGTCACGGTTTTCATCGTTCCACCTTTCAATATTGCGTTGGAAATCGGCAATTAGCTGATCTGGGGTTATGAAATGGTAGGAACTTTCTTCGCCGTTAAAATGGAGATGATCACCTTTACCGGTCTCGTTATCATAGCGAAGAACACACACCTCATGTACTACATACGCCAGACTGTATTTGAACGAATGGGTAGATCCTACTACTGACTTTGGAACTCGCCAGAGCACCAATTCAGCAAAGGCTGTTTCAGAATAGATGATGCGTGTGCGAACAAGCAGAGTCGCTTTCATGTTGGAGAGAATAACAACAATCGATTCTGTTGTCAAGCACTCCAACATTTATTTTTGAATATCGATTCTAATCTGTTATTGAGGCGCTGAGGATGACCGTTTTGTGCTCTTTTTTGGCTTTCGGCTAACGGGTTGCCGGTTTGCCAATCCACGAAGTAGATTGGGCGAAGCCCCAAGCCGCGCATGCGGCGCAGCGCAACCCGTGCTGTTATGTGAAGAGAAAATCCATCGCCGGTTATTGTAGTTATAAAGTAACTACAGTATATTTGCTTTATGAGCGACATCACCTTTACATGGGATCCCGCAAAAAATACGGCCAACCAGCGAAAACACGGGGTCGCCTTTGAAGAAGCGCAAACCGTCTTCTTGGATGAAAACGCACAATTTATGGAGGATCCCGATCACTCCTTGGAAGAGGAACGATTTCTCCTACTCGGTCTTAGTGCCTCTTTGCGCATGCTGGTGGTGTGTCATTGCTATCGTGAGTGTGATGAGCTTATTCGGATCATATCCGCTCGGAGAGCGGCCCCGGGCGAAACCCGTGATTATCGGCAGGGAGTTTAACCATGCGCAAAGAATACGATTTTTCTAAAGCTAAAAAAAACCCGTATGCGCGTAAGCTGAAAAAGCAAGTCACTATACGGTTAGAGCCAGAAGTGATTGATTATTTTAAAGATCTTGCTACACAAAATGGCATTCCCTACCAGACCTTAATTAATCTCTTCCTAAGAGATTGTGCCCAATCTAAGAAGAAACCTGTTATTGAGTGGGCTGGATAGAGTAGGCTGTACCGCCGCATCTCTTTTTCACATAACGCCCTGCCGGTTTGCGAACCGGCGCAGCCGGTTGCCCGCGGGCCAAGCCGCGTATGCGGCGCAGCGGATAACCGTGCTGTTATGGGAATACCAACCGTATCTGGCCTGCCTAATGGCACTCTTTTACTCTGGGGCAGGAATACCCGCCATCATGCCACCATCCACCGGCAAGGCGAGCCCAGTGATAAACGAAGCGGCGTCCGAACAGAGCCATAATACGGTTTCGGCTATTTCTTTCGGATCTCCGATACGCCCCATTGGCTCTAAACCGATAACGCGTTCTTTTTCTTTCGGATCATCCAAAAAAGGCTTCACCATGGGCGTATCGATAAAACCAGGACATATAGCATTGACCCGGATGCCTTTGTTGGCCACTTCCAACGCGACAGATTTGGTCAGTCCGACGACCCCATGCTTAGCAGCGAAATAGGCGGACGCTCCGGCTCCGCCTGTCAAACCGGCCACCGATGAATTATTGACGATCACGCCACGGCCCTGCTTGAGCATCTGAGCAATCTGGCTTTTGACGCAAAGATAGGCGCCGGTGAGATTAACGTTGATTATGCGCTCCCATTCCTCCTGGGGGAATTCGTGCACTGGTCCGCCTGCCACCATGCCTGCATTGTTAAAGGCGTAATCCAGTCGACTATAGTGCGCAATGGTGGTGCCGACCATGTTTTCGACATCCGTCGCCCGCGTTACATCGGTACGGATAAAAAGGGCTTCACCGCCGGATTCAATGATTTCAGCCACGGTTTCTTCGCCTTCTGGAACTCGACGGGCGGCGACGACCACTTTGGCGCCCTGTTGGGCAAATGCTTGGGCCGCCGCCTTGCCCATACCCGAATTACCGCCTGTCACCAAAGCTACTTTGTCTTTGAATTGGGCTTCCATGTCATTGTCTCCATTGAGGCGAGGGCTGAAGAAGGTATTCACCGAAAATCAGTGGAGGGCTTCAAGTAAGGAAGTAATTGGTGTTTCCCATGTAAAGCCCTAGAATTGTTGGACACAAATTTAGCGGTCATCCAGCCGCTTGGGCGTACTGGATTGGGCGTTTTTCCTGACGCACTTGCGCCGGGGTTTTATAGCGGTGGCGTTGCAAGATCCAC
>WLWI01003622.1_pt1 | contig 13228 bp, 11 predicted proteins | sample 6701501 | NCBI WGS metagenome assembly WLWI01 (sample SAMN12718690, study PRJNA515312) | sponge metagenome | isolation source: marine sponge | host: Mycale hentscheli | place: New Zealand: South Island, Marlborough, Capsize Point | collected 2014-11-01
GCTTGTCAGTGCCATTCTCGTTGAGATTGACGATGAATGGAGCAATGCCGACAAGCGATATATCGTGTGGAACGACAATAATGACTCAAACTAAACCGAAGTTACAGACGTAGGGTTGCACAATCGGGTGAGGAAAGCCGGAATTTATACCTTGTATATCGATTTATAGGCATGTACGTAACCCATGCCATGTTCTTGAGGAGCCGTGACTACTTGCTGCCGATATGTATCGTAGTAATCTTCAATAATTTGTTTTCGTTCTGGTAATGGTCTGGAGGAATCGAGACCTGCCAAAAAGATGCTTTCGTTCCAGCTACGTATCGTGGGTATTAGTCCATTGGCGAATTTCTGCACGTCATTGTGCTGTTTGAATTCCTCGGCAAAAGGACAAGGGACGACTCGAGTCTCGATATTCTCCAGTCTCAAACCTGCTTGATAACAATCACTGGACTTGTTGGTTAACGGATCGCTGAACTCTTCGACAGTGTTGTAGTACTGCGGCAGTGTCATGTTTTCATATTCAGTGTCATTGATGATTCCTTGAGAGAGAAACTCTTTCCAGTTTTCATTAAAGTTATCGAACATATTCACACCGCCAGTGTTGCCAAGATATTGGCCTTGGGAGTCCCGGCAGAAATTGATGAGAACTAATCGGCCGCCGCTTGTCAGCTCTCTGGCACGACAAGCTAATATTGTTTCCCAGTCTTTTTTCGCTTGATTGGAAAACGCTCTCAGTTCTTCGCCACTTGCACCAACCATATGGACATGGTTGGTGATATTGGCCGGCTTCGTGCTTAGCCAGTGCATCGCGGTGGCGGAAAAACCAAGATGTAAGGTGTTATCGGGAACCGCTTGTAAGTAAAACGAAGATCCTGAAAACAGAGGATAAACGCGATCGATTCGTTTCACATAACTGTCGAAATCCGTTAAGTCGTGAACAATGCTGACCAGTGCATTAAAGTCATTACGAGGCTGATCTGAATAGACCACGCTGATATCGGCATGCTCGGCGTGTTGACGCACCTGGTTCAATGCTGCTTCCACCATGGATAATGAGGTGCCACCATCGGCACAGCCCATATCGCTCATTTTAAATTCAGTTAGACTGCTGTCGAGGTTCAACGCGTTAATGGCATCAACTACCAAAGGAGTTGCATGGTCAATAACGTCCTTAGCCCCTTTGGTTGCCAGCGAGTACAGACCACCACCGGACATGGTGATATCGTCTGCTTGGGCATGTTGTTCAGATGAGTTGGTTTCGTTCTTATCGGTCATGATTGATTTATCCAATTTTATCTAATTGTTGGGCTACACGTTATCTCAAAGAGTGGCAGAAAATAGAAGCAGATAAACACAAATAGGAATGTGTCAGTGAGCTTAGCGAATAAGAAATCAGCCAAACGTGGTTCTTTGAACTTACTGATGGTTTTGGGAATTTCCCCGTGCAGTTAATTCAGTTAATTCAGTTTTTCTGTTTTGACTTTCTTGTGAAGCCTTCGTCTCACTGACAGTGATAATGCTTCCATTTCCATTTATGCAACACTGGTGATCAAGAATAAAATAAACAGAACGACGCCTGCGATGGGTATCAATAAACCTTTCCAATCTTTCTCTGCCTTTTCGGCTTTCTCCATTGCCGGCTTAATACCGGGGAAAACCCAAAAGATAATTAGTAGTGCAGCTGCGCCTAAAGCGAGTGATTCCCAAGTTCCCATGTCGATAATGAATCTCAAATAGTTAATGCAGCTGACTACATGCTTGTCTGATGGTTAAACCAGAGATTAGAGCAACAAAAAAAGCAGGCTAATAGCGCCAGTGGACCCTTTGTCGCATCAAGTAGTGATGTAGAGTACGAGTTATACGGTTGATGTATTTTCGGAAAGTGTGATTTCGTTTATTTTTTGGTCCATTGCCCATTAACCATCACGAAGTTTCCGGAAAGTGTTTTTTTAATGGCAGTCTCCCCAGCCATCCTTTCGATAGCCTCCAGTGATGCGCCATTCTTGGTTGCGATTTTCTGGTAGTGGGATTGGCGTTTTGCATTGATGTCATCGACTAATGTCTTGATTTCCCCCGATGGCGCCACGGTCACAGTAGCAAGATAACCTGTTGTTGTCTCGCCGATGAGTCCATTTGCTTTCGCCTCAGTGAGATCAGTGGCCCAAGTGTTTGTGACGAAAAGTACACAAAGTAAATAGAAAGAAAGTATGACTTTTTTCATAATGTTTTTTGGATCGGATAATTGGTCTTATGGTTAATCGTTAGATTAATCGTTCTATGTATATGTGATGACTTGATTAACTAGAACAGTCCGCTGTCTTCGCTGAGTATGTCTTCGAGTTCTTTTTCAACTTTAACTCGGATTTCATGCTCAATTTTTACATTGAGATTGATGGTAATTGGTTTATCTGAAGCGGTTACCTCTACCTTAGGAGTGCAACCCATTGCCAATAATGACAGTAGCGTGGCAGTGAGAATTAAGGGTCGGGAGATGAATCGTTTTATAGCCTGCCAAAGATGAGTGCTACTTTTTTTCATGGGGTCGATCCACTTACTAATTACTAGGTTAGTCGTTAATTTAGCTGCCAATCAATCATCGAAATTAATTGGGTTGCCGTACTTTCGATAAATCAATCCTGGTTGTCAAATCGATTTTCCACGGACCGGTTTAGCTGGTTGGCATATTGCAGACTTTGTAACAAAGATAACACATTTTGTTCACTGTTGATGTTGAAATGCACTGGGCGGTGGGTAGAAAGATGGGGGCTTTTTCCTCTTATATGAAAGTTAATGTACAACTGACCATCAGGTTGATAGTTAACGTCAGCCGTCATGACACTGTAGTGAAATTCCTCCAATGCCTTGATTACCGTCTCTGTCAATGCACTGGACAGCCCCGCCGCCTTGGCTGAGTCGATGTGATACTGAATCAAACCACCTCTATTCAATTGGTTTTCAAACCGCCCTTGGATGACATGAATACCGTGTTTGTCCATGGTGATTGGTAGAGCTCCGTTGAGCTTTCCGGTTACGATCAGCCCTTCCACCTTTTGCAATTCAAGGATTTGAGCAATGTCTAAATCGAAAGTAGAGAATAAAATTTCATGGGCATCTGTTTTCGAATCAAAGGTGAAAGGATGAATTGAAAACCTGCCACCGAACACCTCGCCAGAGAGGTGTTCGACCTCAAGTTCTGGGATTTTTCGCGACTCTCGCCGCTTTCGCAATCGAATTTGCGTATTGATGTTAGTGAGTAGGATGCCGGCATCAAGCTCATCGAGTTGAATGTTAATGACATCTTCCTCATTTTCTGGTGGATATGAGGTGTCTACTGTTACATTGAGTCCATTAAATAGCTGTTGTTTGTATTGCCCCTGAAGGCTTTCGAGAACACCGGTAAGGCGGATCTTATGTTCACTTTTCTTGTCCCAAGTTCCAGAGATCTTGAAGTTGCCGTGACCTCCCGTTAATGTTGCCTGTGGTCCCCAGATCTCTAGCCAATTGTTGATGTATGGTGCGTTTTCCTTGAGATCGACCCGTCCCTTGTTAGCAACGCGATAGCGAAGTCGTCCTGAGCGTTTTGTGTACCGCGCATTCAAATCAATTCTGTTTCGCAATTCTTTTGGTTTCAAAGATACCCACGTGGATATTCCCTTGGGATCGACGTTAATTTGAGCATTAATGTAATCGAAGCGATGTGAACGACTAGGGTGTTGGTGTTGGCTCGTCGCCCCAAATCGCCCTGATTTATTGATGTTTGTGCTTGAGTTTGTCTGAGTATCTGTCTGCGTTCTTGCCTCTGAAACGCTTGCTTTTAATGATCCAACGAGAATCCGAAGATCAGCGGAGTTCCTTCCAATGTGCTGAATATTGGCAGTTATTTTACGTGAATCCAAGGTGATGTCGGGATGGAAGAAATGCAGATTGGGTTGTTCCAACATCCATTTACCATTTAGCAATTGCCACTCTTGATCTGCATCCATATTGAGCTCGGTTGCTTCCAGTATTGTCCCCTGGAGCCGGGGTGTTTCCAGAAGGCCTGTCTTTACGGATGACAAATCAATCTTAAAGCCTGGTTCGAGCCGAACCTTTGATTCAGATGGCATTCGGGTAAATGTTAAGCGTGGTGCCAATGATAGGGTACTAATTTGAAGAAGGGATTCGTCGCCTGACCGCTCGCTGGAAATGTTTAACTGCGCCATCTTCACCGCACTTTTTTCGTTAAGCATCAGCGCCGTCATCTCTGAAGCGATTGAAACTTCTCCTTGGGGGGTGATTTGTAGTTGTTCGATGGATAAGTGGTCTTTTAATAGGTTGTCAATGTAGAGTGAAGTGCCCGATTTGATTGCAATGGAATAGGGGCCCTGCGAGGGGAGCTCATCGGGTAAATTCAAATAGAAGATAGCTGCTATTGAGCCAGACATGTCTGAAACAGTGCCCCGGGTCTTTGGAAGTTTTAGAACGGTTTGCCATTTTCCTTGCTCGAGCTTTGCACTGAGTTCTACCGTGAAATTGTCGTCAAGATGAGTTTCTAAAGCAGACTGCAAAATAGGATGTGATCCATCAAGGCGTGGAGCGTAAGCTGACCACCAGCTTTTGGCTTTCGCCAGATTTAGCTCTCCGATTGCATTCACCGCCTTCTCATCCAATGAAGCCTTCAACGAAAAAAAAGATTGCTTAGCGGCCTCAGTTTTTGAAGGTAAGGCTGTTATGTGTTCGACTTCGGTGAGTGAGGCGTCAATCGTTCTGTGATGTTCGTTACCGTGGACACGTGCGCGAAACAAAGAGTGATGATCTGACAATTGGACGGAGACCAGATGTCCATCCGCGTTAGCGGATAAGTGGAAAGGCAAAGTGATGATTGGGTGGTGATAATTTACCTCGTTAATGTTGAGACGATCAAAGGGTAGGGGTGTTTGGGAAAAAGTAGCGATGGTGGTGAATAAATCATGGATGAAAATGGTTGGTGGGGGGGCTGTAGCAAGAACAGGGCGTTCAGTGTCTTGTGGTGTGAGGTCTAAGGAATCAGCAGACAGGCTCTTGACTGTAAAACCCGTGTCCAATGATAGGGAGTAAGAAACCGTTAACTGATTGGCGTCTATGGAATATCGTTTTGCGGTGACATTTTCTTCTAATCGAATCGACTTTATCTTTGCTTCCGAAAGCGTGATAGTGTCCCAGGTCAAATGAGTTATTTTGACTTCGGCGTTTTCGGCAAGTCGGGTGACTATGTGGGTTAACAAGGGTAAGCGAAATGGCCATGCTACGAGCAGCAGCACGAGGAGTGCTCCCAAGGTCCATAAAACCAAGGTCCATAAAAAAGTGCTAGGTTTTTTTTTCATGGCTTGTTGGCAAAAATTCGCTGCATATGTCGTGACCGATCATTTCGAGTCTAGGAGAAACGAGCGCTTTTTAACAGAGCCCGTTTTTACTATTGTGCGCTTTGAACGCCGAGTGTGCTATTTGGGCTCTTAACCAATGTAGGTTGAGCTTACTCTGTGGGCTATTTGGGGATTTATAAAGAATCTGAGTGAATAAGTCAGTGCCCTTCGTGAGCATCAGATGGTTGGAACGTAGCGGATTTGGTTGAGGTTGATACCAAGCTCAATGTCCTGTTTTAGTGTGAATAGTCGCTGAGCGAGGAGGGCATCTTCTTTGCCACTATAGAGTTTACTACCCAATTTCCCAGGAATATTTTCAGAGGCCTCCAATACATTTTCCAGCGTACCGTGATCATTAAGTAGCTTGGCTGCGGTGCGTTTTCCCACTGACTGTATGCCTGGAATAGACAGCCCCCCGTCTCCTGCGAGCGCGAGTAGATCAGGAAGTTGGTGAGGAAAAATTTGAAATCGATCGTGGATCATCTTCGCGTCCAAAAAACGTTGCCCAAAATGATCATATACCTGAATATGGTCATCAAGCAGTTGGCAATAGTTTCTGTCAGTAGAAAGAATTGTTACCTGCCCCTGATGTTTTGAAATTTTGCTTGCCATTGTCGCGATCACATCATCAGCCTCGTAACCGATGAGCGAAAAACTGGTGATCCCGATGTTTTGGAGAGCGTGATCAAACCGAGAGATCAGGGCCTGCAGATCAGAGGGGACTGGGGGGCGTTTTTTTTTGTAGTCTGGAAATAAACGATGACGCCAGTTTTTCCCACTGTGCTCGAATACGACGAGACAGTGACTCGGAGTATGGCGTTTTAACGCTCTTTGCAGTGAGCCGATGCTGGACCTCACCATGCCGTCGATGTCTGCAGCGTTATGAGTCGATTCGGTTTCTACAGGATTATTTGTAGAATGATGATCCACGTTTTCGTTTCTTTTGGGTACGGCTGCATGAATTCGTCTGACTAAGTTTAAACCATCTACCAGTAACGCTTTCATTTATTGCGCTCCTGGTAGCATGTCAAATAACGTCTGCTAGCTCGCCGCCAGAGTCAGAAACTCGGCGCGGGTGCGATGATCCGTGCGAAACGTGCCTAACATCATGGATGTTTTCATGATGGAATTTTGTTTCTCGACGCCGCGCATCATCATACAAAAGTGTTTGGCTTCGACAATCACTCCGACACCTCGGGCCCCGGTCACTGCCTCGATGGCATTCGCAATTTGAGCCGTGAGATTTTCCTGAATCTGCAATCGCCTTGCATACATGTCCGCAATTCGAGCTAATTTTGACAAACCAATTACTTTTTTCTCGGGGAGATAGGCAATGTGGCAGGTTCCAACGAAAGGTAGCAAATGATGCTCGCACATTGAATAAAGTTCGATGCCCTTAACAATCACCATTTGATCATTTGTTGATTCGAAAATTGCTCCGTTGACGACTTCATCAAGGTTTTGGTCGTAGCCCCGTGTTAGATACCCGAGGGCTTTAGCTGCTCGTTTAGGGGTGTCCAGTAAACCATCCCGACTAGGGTCCTCTCCTACCAGTTTTAAAATAGAGTGATAGTGATCGGCGATTGCAGTGGTATCTGGTGATTTGTTATCTGGCATCAGATTATTGATATCGTTGACTTGTTTGAATAAAACTTGAGTTTATATTGTATCATCGCTCTTAACAGATAGGTTATTGTCAGTTGCGGGGCTTTTGTGATCTTACGACTTTTCCACAAGATTTAAGAATCTCGAACCGAAACCTTATGACCATGGCTTTAACACACAATTCAACACGCAGTTCAACACAATAGGATGGATTGAAGTTCAGTATGACACAACCGAAAACGTTGCTCGTGGGTGGGCAAAACCAGAAGAAGATCCTGATGGATGAGTATGGCTAATCGTCATGGAATGATCGCAGGCGCAACCGGAACAGGAAAAACGATCACCATGCAAATCATGGCGGAAGAGTTTTCCCGAATTGGTGTGCCGGTGCTGATGGCGGATGTAAAAGGTGACGTATCTGGTTTAGCTCGTGCAGCAACACCCCATCCAAAAATTGATGAACGCATCGCCGAAATCGGTATTGAAGACTATCAAATGCAGGGCAACCCGGTTGTTTTCTGGGATCTATACGGAAAACTTGGGCATCCGGTTCGGGCTAGCGTGGCAGAGCTTGGCCCTTTACTATTAGCAAACCTCCTAGGCTTAAACGATACTCAGGAAGGCGTTTTATATGCGGCATTCAAAATCGCGGATGACAACGGACTACTTTTGTTGGACCTTGAAGACTTACAGTCACTGTTGAGTTGGATGTCCAATAATGCCAAGGAGTTAAAGGGTGAATATGGCAACTTCACGTCTGCGAGTATTGGCGCAATTCAACGGGATTTACTCGTGTTAGAAGAGCAGGACGCAGAAATATTTCTCGGTGAGCCTGTGTTGGAACTCGATGACTTGATGCGGTTGGATTTTTCGGGACAAGGCATTATCAATATTCTCGATGTGACCAAAGTGATCTCGCGCGGACCTAGGATGTATGCCACATTTTTGCTTTGGCTAATGTCTGAACTGTTTGAAAACCTTCCTGAAGTGGGTGACGCTGATCGACCAAAATTTGTAATGTTTTTTGATGAAGCGCATTTGTTGTTCGATGATGCCCCTAAAGCCCTCGTTGATAAAATTGAGCAAGTGGTTCGACTCATTCGCTCGAAAGGAGTGGGCATCTATTTTGTCAGCCAAAGTCCCATGGATATTCCTGAAGATGTGTTAGGCCAGCTTGGCCTCAAGATCCAACATGCCCTCAGAGCATTTACGCCCAAGGAAAAGAAGGCAGTTAGCATCGTTGCGGAAAACTTCAGGCAAAATCCGGATATTGATACTCAAACTGCCATTACAGAGCTTGGTATTGGTGAAGCGTTGGTGTCGACATTGGATTCAGAGGGTACTCCGACACAAGTAGAAAGGGTGTTAGTTCGGCCACCGCAGTCTAGGATTGGCCCGATTAGCGAAGAAGAGCGAATTGATCAGATGAAGCGTTCCCCAATCGGCACTAAATACGATGAAGGGGAAAATCGGGAATCTGCCATGGAAAAACTCAAACAGAGAGTAGAGAAGAAGCTCCAGTGGGAGGAGGCGGAAGCTGAGCGGGAAGCAGAAGAAAAACTGGCTGATAAAGAAGCTAAACAAGCGGCTCGTAGCCAGAGAAGTGGTAGGCGTGGTCGAGAAACTGCCAGTGAGGCGTTGCTAAAAAGTTTGGCACGCTCAGCCGGTAGCCAAATTGGTCGACGTGTTATCCGCGGCGTGTTGGGCTCTCTATTCGGAAAGGGTTAGTTATTTCGCCGCTTGACGGATATGAAGGAGCACTTCACCCCATTGGTCAAACATTAATTTAGAGCATTAGCTATTCAATGTCGCAAAGCAACCTCGCCGGAATCATTCGCAAGATGCGGGTGACACTCACAAAGCCCATTACTTATGAGCTTCCTGTGGGAGATGATCTGTTTCAAATCGACGATTATATTGGGCAATCACTGACGCTCACCCACAGCGGCAATATTTTCTGCCTCTCCTGTGGTCGAAAAACAAACAAGAGCTTTTCCCAAGGACATTGCTTTCCGTGTTTTAAGAGTTTGCCACAATGTGATATGTGCATTATGAAACCGGAAACCTGCCACTATCATCTGGGTACTTGCCGAGATAGTGAGTGGGGCGAAGCGAATTGTATGCAGGACCATTATGTCTATCTGGCCAATTCGTCTGGATTGAAAGTGGGCATTACCCGAGGCACCCAGATACCCATTCGGTGGATAGACCAAGGAGCGTCACAAGCTGTTCCCATTTTTCGAGTTAAAACTCGATTGCATTCCGGGTTGATCGAGTCAGCGTTAAAACAACATATTAATGATCGAACAGATTGGCGAAAAATGCTTAAAGGTGATGCTGAACCGATGGATATGATCGCGAAAAAAGCCGAAGTAATGGACATGGTTAAAGATGATCTTACGGAACTGAGCAAACAACATCCTGACCTTAAGTGGGAAGCGCTTGATGACGATATTGTTGAGCTGGATTTCCCAGTAAACGAATACCCCACCAAAGTTGCCAGTCTGAATTTTGACAAAACCCCCTTGATCTCTGGTGTCCTTAATGGCATTAAAGGACAGTATTTGATATTGGATACTGGTGTTCTGAATATCAGGAAGTTTGGTGGGTATGAGATCAGTATCAAGACGAGATAGCTGAAGTGATGTCAATGGGTTGATAGTATCTCCAACGATCCTGTTATTTTTTTGTTTTTGTCACGTTCTGTTTCCTAAATATCCCCAAACTAAACAAATTATGTTTGCTATGAATTTACTTCACAATCGTCTTTGGTTGTTTGTCTGTATGACAATAGGCTTGTGGTTAGGGCAAGCAAACCCTGTTTGGTCTCAGACGTTCGTACCAACGTTGCCTAACGATGATGCAGCGGTAAGCGTTGACGTGGCAGATCCCGAAAGCAAAGAAGCGGTGAGGGAGATGATTTCCCGACTGAGCGACGCCGAGGTCAGGTCTTTGTTAATCCAGCGACTGGATGCTGTGGCCGAAGAGAAAGAACAGAAAGCGTTGGAGAATAATGGCGCAATCGGGGTGATTCAGACAGGTTTTGAAAATTATTGGAAAAACGCGAAAGCAGCCATTATGACGATGTACCTGATTCCAGCGACCATTTTTGAAACCAAAAACCGTATCGTAAAGGCAGCGGAACCAAAAGGAATTGGATATTGGAGCCTTATTGTGCTGACAGCGATTGTCGTTGGAATCATTGCAGAGCGACTGGTTGTATTGTTTTTCCGAAAGCAAAAGCAGAAGCTGATCAATTCTTTTTCAACCACGCTGTGGGGGATTCTCAAGATTATCTACACTCGGCTGTCTTTGGACGTATTGGGTGTTTTAGTTTTTTACGCTGGTAGCTATCTCGTGGTGATTTCGGTGTATCCCCATGACTCGCTAATTTCTCTTGCTGCTGACACGGTCATAGCGACCATCGTTGGCGCTTGGATGGGTTATGTTGTCTGTCGGTTTTTCTTTGCACCTAAGAGACCGGATCTGCGCATTTGTAAGACATCCGATGAAAAAGCATCCCAGTTGACCATTAGTTTTGCAATTCTGTCGGGCTTTATCGTTTTCATTCACAATGCTTTTTTCGTTCTAATTCGAATTGCTGAAGAGAGTCTTGGAGACTGGGTATACATGGGGCCGGTGGCTTTTTTGATGAACCTGTCAATGTATGTCGCATCCATTTGGGTGATTCTATATAACAGAGAAGCACTGACAGAAATCCTAGTGGAAAACAAAAAGCGTGTGTCGTTAACCATAGGAGAGGATATTCCTGAGGACATTAGTTGGTTTGCTGTTCATTGGCCGAAAATCGCGGTGGTATTACTCATTGCGAAATATCTCTTGGTTGAGACAGTAGTAAATTCAGCAGGAGCGGGGGTGTATTCTCCGAGCGCTGTCTACATTACGTTTGTGGTGATTTTTCTGTGGCCGGGAATTGATGCCAATGTGTCATTGTTCGTGGGCAAAGGTATTAAAGTGCCGGAAGATGAATCAGATGGTGCTAGTAAGGCACGCAGAGGTATGCAACAGGGGCTATTACGAGTGGGAAGAATTCTGGTAGTCGGTGCGGTGTTCTACTCTCTTGCGTGGCTTTGGGGTGTCAATATTCTAGGACTTGCTGAGGCAGGATTGGGCGCCCAGGCCGCTGGACGATTGGTGGAACTATTGCTGCTTAGTTTATTGGCTTATATGGCTTGGGAAATGGTTTCCATTGTGATCGGTCGATGGATGGCATTGGAAGGTGGGCATCCCGACGATCATGGAGGCCAAGATGCGGGAGGTGGCGACATTGGTGGTGTGGGGCTTTCTCGGATTGCGACGCTGCTACCTATCATCCGGAAGTCTGCTCAATTCCTCATTATTGTCGTGTCCGTCATCATGGTGTTGGATAACTGGGGAGTTAATATTGGCCCCATTCTGGCAGGTGCAGGTGTGGTGGGCTTGGCCATTGGTTTTGGTGCTCAGACGCTAGTAAAAGACATTGTATCCGGTCTCTTTTTCCTTGCGGATGATGCGTTTAGGGTAGGGGAATACATTGATGTTGGCGGTACGATGGGTAACGTTGAAAAGATTTCCCTGCGTTCTCTACGACTCCGACATCACCGTGGTTTGGTGCACACCATTCCTTACGGTGAGATTCCCAAACTATCGAACTTTAGCCGCGATTGGGTAATCATGAAATTACGTTTTCGTGTCCCGTTTGACACGGACGTTAACAAAGTTAAGAAGATTTTCAAAAACATCGGTAAGGACTTGCTGCAAGATCCGATTTTAGGTGAAGATTTTCTTCAGCCGTTTAAATCCCAGGGCGTGGCCGAAGTCGATGACAACGGCATTATCGTACGTGGAAAATTCATGGCGAAACCTGGTAAGCAATTCATGATCCGTAAGGAAGTCTATGTTCGAGTCCAAAAAGCTTTCGACGAAGCAAACATCCCGTTTGCCCGCAAGCAGGTGATGGTCCATATCCCAGGTTTTAAGGAGGGGGAAGCATTGGGAGAAGATGAGTTAAAAGCGATTGGTGCCGCCGCCGCTGATAGTGTAGAAGAGCTTGTCGAAACGAATGAGTCTGACAAGAAAGACAAATCCGGGTCTTGAGAACACTTTTTTCCGCCAACTGTCTGTGGGAGGCTTCAGCACAGCTGCTACGCGTTGAAAATATTCATTTGATGAAAGCGGCTTGATATAGAGGCAAAGAATTTGATTGGAGTGAAATATCGCAAATAGATGAAGTTAAAACGAACACAGTGTTTCATGAAAAACTGTTTTTTTTAGAGATGACAGTCGTGTTTGATTGGCTGGGCCGCAACGTATTGTCCTAATTTAGGAGTCTACTTCTGTGGTGGTGAAGTCACTGCCATGAGATAAAAGTGACGACTGGAAATGAAGGTTGTTTTTATTTGTCGATGCTAGCTTGATTTGGGAATGTTGTTAACTGAGGGAATTTACAAATAACCCGAGTGCCTTCCTCTTCTTTACTCTCGATATTTAGGGTGCCGCCGTGCGCCTGGAGAATCATTCGACATAGATAAAGACCGAGTCCATATCCTCCTGTTTTTCGTTGTCTGGACGGGTCTGCGCGATAAAATGGCTCAGTCAAAAAAGGGATGTGCTCTTTGGCGATGCCTTTCCCAAAATCTTCCACGGTTATTTGAAATCCCTGTTTTCCGGAAGAAGAGTCCGATGTAAGGTAGATGCCGGGAGGTGGTTGGTTTTTCCCATTGTGTATGATGGCATTTTGTAAAAGATTGCTGATGAGTAGTTTGAGCCGAGCAATGTCGACCGAAGCCTCTATCCGTTCAAGTTTTTGGGTTATTGATGACGTGTCGAAGTTTTTTTCTATCAAACCTGAGATTAACTGCTCCAGATCAGTTGTTTCAGGTTGTAAGGTTGCGTGTTGGGAATTTAACCGTTCACTTTCCAATAGCTCGGTAATGAGCTGTTCCATCATCTCAATGTCTTTAGCGATCTCTAGATGTGCCGAAGATTCTGGTAACAGAGCAAGGTGGACTTTGCTACGAGTTAACGGCGAACGGAGTTCGTGACTGATCCCAAGTAAGAGTTGTCGTTTGGCCTCAAGCATATTGTCGATGTCTTCTGCCATTTTGTTGACATTCTCGGTAGTGTACCCTGAGGTCTGTAATTTATTTCTTTAGCGATGTTCGTTTGGCTTAGGCGAAGTGAGCGTAGCGAACGAAGCCAAAGCCGGTTTTTCAGGCTTTAGTATTGAATGTTGAGCCATC
>WLWI01003623.1_pt1 | contig 13224 bp, 9 predicted proteins | sample 6701501 | NCBI WGS metagenome assembly WLWI01 (sample SAMN12718690, study PRJNA515312) | sponge metagenome | isolation source: marine sponge | host: Mycale hentscheli | place: New Zealand: South Island, Marlborough, Capsize Point | collected 2014-11-01
CAACTGCTGAACCCAGAGACTCAAGTGGGCCATAGGAGGGTGGGGTCCCGACTACTGAACCCAGAGACACAAGTGGGCCATAGGAGGGTATGTAGGTCCTGACTGCTGAACCCGGAGACAGAAGTGGACTCAAAGAGGGTGGGGTCCCGACTGCTGAACCCAGAAACACAAGTGGGCCGGAGGAGGGTGTGGTCCCGACTGCTGAACCCGGAGACACAAGTGGGCCGGAGGAGGGCGTGGTCCCAACTGCTGAACCCGGAGACACAAGTGGGCCATAGGAGAGTGGGGTCCCAACTGCTGAACCCAGAGACACAAGTGGACCATAGGAGGGTATGTAGGTCCTGACTGCTGAACCCGGAGACAGAAGTTGGCTCAACGAGGGTGGGGTCCCAACTGCTGAACCCGGAAGCTCAAGTGGGCTCAACGAGGGTGGGGTCCCAACTGCTGAACCCGGAGACACAAGTGGGCCATAGGAGAGTGGGGTCCCAACTGCTGAACCCGGAGACACAAGTGGGCTCAACGAGGGTGGGGTCCCGACTGCTGAACCCGGAGACACAAGTGGGCTCAACGAGGGTGGGGTCCCAACTGCTGAACCCGGAGACACAAGTGGGCCATAGGAGAGTGGGGTCCCAACTGCTGAACCCAGAGACACAAGTGGGCCGGAGGAGGGTGGGGTCCCGACTGCTGAACGTGGAGACACAAGTGGGCCGGAGGAGGGTGGGGTCCCGACTGCTGAACCCGGAGACACAAGTGGGCTCAACGAGGGTGGGGTCCCAACTGCTGAACCCAGAGACTCAAGTGGGCCATAGGAGGGTGGGGTCCCGACTACTGAACCCAGAGACACAAGTGGGCCATAGGAGGGTATGTAGGTCCTGACTGCTGAACCCGGAGACAGAAGTGGGCTCGAGGTATGTGGAGTCTTGATGGTTGGATCCAGAGATAGTGGATGATCTGATGGGATATCAACTTGAGGACACATAATCATTGAAGAACATGGTGACAACCCTCGCTCTTGTACACGCCAGGCAGAATATCTGTCGTCACACACATCGTACGTAGCCTTCCTCGTACCGTCTTTCAAACAACAATTGTTCTTCTACAGTGAACTCCAAATAAATTCTCCCAGTATTCACCTCAACGTCTTCTCCTGCTGGTGTGTCCAGTTCAGGTGGGGTCTCCAGTTGAGGTTTACTTGATGAGTAACTGGTAGTAACCTCTTCAACTGAAGCAATAGCAAAACATTTAATAATAAATTATGGTAGATTGAAGGACAAAAAATAAATAGCTAAGTACATTTCAACTTCGTAAAATTTTAAAATTATTGAGAATAATAATTCCATTATTGGCTAAGCAAATAACCCCCTTTCACATGCAGTATGCTCAATTACTCCCATAATGTGGAAATTGAATTTTAACAAACATGTATTCATGGTTGAACTTGCTAAACAAGCTTATGTTTGTATAAAGATTAGCACAGGGCTAAAATGTTGTCACAATCCTCTGGTGGCTGTGACTGCTAAGCACGTTTTATCAACCTTCAATGTGACCATCTACAAGAAAACCGGGCAACACACGGCCCTCTCAAAAATCCTTCGTCAGCTAGAGATTGAGCTCTCTAAGTTTCCCAGTATACGTGACGAAACATTTCAATCTGCAGGCTATTTTAATACATTTTTAAGAACTAAATCAATTTTTTTCCCAGCAAATATGGGTGCTGCGTTGTGCCCTGTTTTCCCGTATATGATCACATATAAATGCAACTTTAATTGGCTACCGTACTACCAGAGAGTAATAGTCACCCACTACATTTTGAAGGGTTAAAAATTAATCATATACAATAGCCTTGTGATTGATAGCTAAGCCAAACACATTTATACATTATATAAGCAGGACAAAGCAACAATTCATGGAAATCAGCTAACTTGATATATTTCATTATAATGAAATTATCATTGGCTTGATAAACAATCAATATTATGCAAATCTAGCAACCCCCTACAGTTAGTCTTCATGCATAATGTGTTCATTACAGCTGTTTATATGTGTGTTTGTTTGTCAACTATAACAGTTAGTTATGTATCAGTTCTAAAAATAATTGAGAGAACATTTGTACATTTGTTATTTTTAGCTCACCTTCACCATCAGCAGTTTGAATAGCTTGCCTATTGAAAGGATAGATTCCAGTTTTCTTGAAACCATTAATCAGATTAGCAGGCTTTGACGCTTCTAGCCAAACTGGCTTAAACACAGAACAGAAGTTCAATTTTGAAATCACTTTTTGTGAATTCACCTGATAAAACTTGTGGACAGTGTTTTGCCAATGTGACTTTAGGGAACGAAAATAACTGGTGTCTAGGGGCTGACACTCACGTGTTGTATGAGGAGGAAGGCAAAAAATTACAATTTCATGAGTCCTTGCAAACTGAATAGAGTAAGGTTCGAAATGAGAGCTATGCCCATCGAGCAAGAGAAGAATAGGTCGTTGCGATGGAGTATTTGGTAAGAAGTGATCAGTCAGCCAAAAGTTAAAGAGTTCCTGGTCGACCCATCCATTATCGCTGACAGCAAAACGTGACCCAGTAACTTCATCCTGAGTCCATAGTGGACTGATCTGTTTTCCTGCGAAGATAATAAATGGTGGGATGATTTCATCAGTAGCACTACCACACGCCAAAACAGTTACTTGAGACTTTTGCCCTAAAGTTCGATAACGGACTTTTTTTTGGCCTTTTCTTGCTACAACCTTGGGTGGACGTGGACAAAGGGGCATACCAGTCTCAACCATATTAAATATGGTTTCTGGGTGTTCCGCAAAGCCGAACTGGTCGTACGTATCTTTAAGAAGTTTACAGTAATTGTCCATGTTTTTTGCACTGATGGCATCAAGCCTGACACCAGCAGTTGAATCACCTACACGCAGTCGAAGATTTTGATTTCGTCGTAAAAATTTATCCCACCATCCATTACTCACTCGTTCTCCTCTTATTAAACAAATAATCAGCTAACAAGGCTTCTTCCTCCGTAGATAAGTACGGTACAGGCCCAGGACTCACTCCGTGTACCACTTTCCCACTTACACGATCCTTTAAAGTTGATCTTGGAACTCCATGTGCATCTGCGGCTTGATTACAAGACGTGCCCAGTTTGACATCTTCAATAGCAGCAAGCATTTCACTGTCAGTCCATTTCTTTCGCAAAAACCTTCTCGAAAGTGTAGGACTAGCAACAGGCCGTTTCCGTCTAAAACCTTTTTTCTTCTTGTTAGGCATTCTGTATGAAAATAAACAAATGATAGTAAAGAAATATTATTTGAATAAAGATATTAGCTCATATTAGCTATAACCTACTGATTATGTATAACCTCGATAGTGGTCACACTTCGTTGAGTGCCAGATTTCGAAATCATTCTTATCTTTTTTAAAGCAAAAATTTAGCTTGCAGGCAGTGCAGGTATATTTTGTCAGAACTTTTGTGTGATTTACAATCCTACAATAACCGCAATATCCAGGTTTAGGTAAAAATTTTAGCTGATGCGGAGCCCTAACAGAACATTTAGAAAAAGTTGACTTGTGAGTCCATAAAGTGCTGTCCATCCATTGTTTGTCTGAGAGAGGTTATCTATCCTGTTGCCTAGATACTTTTCCACCCATTCACTCCTAACACCATACTGTCATTAGCTATTAGGCAAAGAAAACAAACTTCACTCACTGCCTAAGGCCAAAAGCATGTGGTCTGTGCACAACACAAACTAGTATCAGGGGGCTAAGTAACCAGTACAGCAGTACCAGGGGGGCTACATGAATCTTGGCTAACCTAACTCAATTTTAGAGCTACCGCTAATTACATAGCTGCACTTCTCAACTTCGGCAATAGATACTTACCAAAAATACTACTGCAGGACAGCCGCCGTTAACTTTTCACGAGCTGGAAGAGCGAGAGACTTCAACTCTTAAAAGAAGGGCAGGGCTTCCCTACTCCTCTACAGCCACTTCTTTTTCTTTTAGGAACCGCGCTTTCCCCGGGAAAAAATGAAGGATTACTAAATATTGCTAAGCAACCTCCCACAAAAATGGAAAGGGGGAAGGTTATAGTTACTTTGTGTTATTCTTTAGCTAAGCAGTAGCTGTAACACACAACACTTTCACACACACACACACACTTGATCACTGGACATACCAACACAAGACTTACTTTCGTGGTTAGACTATTGGACAATGGATTTTCAAGTAAGGAACAATGCAACACTGCTGCGTAAGATGCATAATGGTGACAAATAGTGCATTAACTTATCACAGCCACTCATTGAATAGAAAACGAACTGCACCCACAAAAGAGAATTCAAAGCAGTAAACAATTCAATTCCATTGGATGATACAGGTAATGATTGATAAACAAGAGGATTCTGTTTAGTGAAGTTTGGGTCGGGGTAAACGACCGTGTTACCACTGATAGTGTCTCGCTTGCTTCACTTGCTTGCCAATAAACAATCTTCAACTCAATTCCATATGCGTATGTGTACCCTTTTTTGCCGTAGGGTACATGTAATATTTTTTCTACTGAAGTACCTGCGCATGATATTAATTTCCTTCGCAACATTTTATTGCGTGGTATTTGTTGAAACAAAAGAAATAGCTAGGGAGCTAGGGAGGTTAATGCCAGAAACTAAGCAACCCAAACAGCAGAAAAATGGAGACGAGACACACACACACACAAAATGAAAAAGACTTGTCTTTTTGAAAAGTGGCTAAAAAGCTGCTACTATAGAGCTGGTAAGATATATAGTAGCTATTTATATCAAAACTGCATTAGCCAACTTAATGTGAACCATTGTCTAGTAATGCAGGTTTATATATATCCTCATTCCACCAATGATACAAAATAGTTGCTGGCAATTGAGATTGTCTCAGAGAGGAGACTACATATTTATTAATTTAAATGGTATGCACCTAACTACAAAAAATAGTATCACACATTAACTCACTCAATTAACTTAATTAGTATCCAATTAATTAAAACCATGCTTTTGCTGTCAGACTTTTAAGTGAGAAAATTACTTGGTATTAACCCTCAGTGCTGGCTTTGGTTTTAATAGCCTTCACAATAGTAAAGCTTAATACAGTACCATCTGGCATTTGTAATGGATGAACAGAGGAAGACACTATAAGGTGAAGTCAGTCAAGATTCTGAGGTATTTATTAATTTTATATATATGTGTACATGTGACTTGCTCACATGTCTACTAACTTAAAGTTGTTATGTGGTTTCAACAATTTGTATTTTTTTGCAGCCTCATTTAATTACATAAAGTTGGTGAAGCATTATAATTATTCTTATTGCATAGAAAAATAGGGTATATGCTTTGATTCAGCTTATAATTGTAAGTTAACCCTTTGCCATTACTCAATTCTGTGCCATCACAAGTGAAATTATTATATTTTCGCTTTCTGTTGGTAGGTAACATAGTGATTGATGAAATATGCAATGAGCTATGCATTAGGGAATTCACTCTCCTTTAGCTCATAAAAAGACCTCATGTGCATGAAATAATTTCCTTACAATTATACTAAATATTCATTGAAATAAATCTCCTGTATCTCCCAGGAGAAAGGCATTCACTAACTTGTTAAAGTTTTTGTCTATTATTTCTTTTTTTTTTGCTAATAACAAAAGTATGGCAAGAACTACAATATTGACAAAAGTTACAGATGTAGAAAAACAGAAGGATTTTTACCATATTCATCCACACAAGTAAGAGAAGCTATCCTCCTGCTAGAACAAATATGAGACATCAAATTGGTGAGTCTGCAGCAATTGGTCTCCCTAAATTAAACAAAAATTTTTTTATTCTATTTACATTTCCATCACAACAAAATATTTCTATAGCAAAGCTATCAAGTTTGACTACGTTTTCAGTGACATTAACTTCAGAAGCGACAGTGACTGGGTCTATTCTTTGCAAGAGATGTACTGGGCAAGCACCTTTGGGGGGGGGGGGGGGAAGGGGAAAGGGAAATTGCCTGGTTGTCATAAAAAAGGAACAATTTGCACAACACACTGAGTGACAATATTACCACGTGTAAACGTAATTAACACTAACTGCAGTACTTTTCTACATATTAAAAAAACAATGGAGTTGTGCCCAGGTATGTTGAATGGTTACAGTTTGGACGTAAATCAATGGATAATTGACAGTATTCTCTAACAAACACAACACAAATAGACAGGACAACTACTACAACCTTATCGTGCATGTGCGCTGCGGGTTAATAATTTGTTTGCATCCCATATTATTCAGATGTCGAAACTTCATTAACCCATTCACCAGCATAAGTGCCATATGGCGCTTGCCGTTTGTACAAGGCTCTGACAGTCAGTTTTAGTCACCACCTACCTAGAGACCATATAGAATGCATTACAGTAACGTATCGCACAAAACACTTAGAAACAATGTCACATAATTAAGAAATAAGTCACGAGTACCTTAACAGAAGGGAAAACAAAATATTTGTGAGCTAAAAAAATAAAAGAGAAGGAAGTAGAAAACTAGCAGACGCACAGGATGACAGAAATGAAATAATGAAAGACTGACTCGTGCGTGTACCGGCCTTTTATAGGAAAGGCCGGGACACACCCACAAAACTCAGAACTCTAATACACGCACACTAAAATGACTCTAACCAACAGTTCTTGTGCTAGCTATACTATGCGTACGCATCTCGCACACACATACATACACACACTCTCTAATTAGCAGTTCCACCGTTCACACACAAAGTCCGTAAGCGACTGCACACAAGTTCAAGTGTTCAGGGCCGGCATTCCCGTCATGTAAGATGAAGCTGGGCTTGGCCTCACATTGACCCTTACGGGTCAGATAGTGCTGCCCCTTAATCATAGTAGTTCAGCTCTGAAGCTTGGAACCAAGGTTTTAATCTTGGCTACAACATCGACTTTTTTTACTCATTTTGTAACTATTATTATTATTACTATTACTATTATTACTATTATTACTATTACTATTATTACTATTATTACTATTACTATTATTATTATTATTACTATTATTATTATTACTATTATTATTATTATTTTTTTTTACTATTATTATTATTACTATTATTATTATTATTATTATTATTACTATTATTATTATTATTATTATTACTATTATTATTATTATTATTACTATTATTATTATTATTATTATTACTATTATTATTATTATTATTACTATTATTATTATTATTATTACTATTATTATTATTATTATTATTATTATTATTATTTTGGCTAGCAAAATCTCATGGTACATTTAAATGAACTGGCCTCAAAGTTTACAGTGCATCGTGATGTGTTCATGACAAAATTTATTATCAGCAAAAAAAATTTTTTTAAACATTACCATTATCTAAAAAAAAAAAAAAAAAAAAAGTTAAGTAACTATACTACAGACAACACATCACTAGCCATGCTGTTGGGCCTCCTCATTTTATGAGCCAATAATTGAGAAGAAAGTGATGTGAGCAAGACACTCAACATCTGATTCAATCTAAAATACAAAAGTATATGGTGTGTGTAATCTGTGTGTATGGTATATTGCCTAATACTAATTAATCAACGGTGTTTGTGACAGTAACTACCATTTAAAAAAGTTTGTGTGTTTAGGTTGTAGTTTTAAAAGGGCGGTGTATTTACAAGTTCAGATTTACTACCAGAAAAATTAACGTAATTCCCAATAAGGACCAAGATATACATACATACATACATACATATATACATACATACATACATACATACATACATACATACATGTATACATACATACACACACACACCTAGATATTGAGCATTCCAAGTTTCATTGCCGTAGCTTATGTTTCTGATATATTTGACCTAACCACTCCCCTTCGTAGGCTAATTTAATTCATTTCTAAGAATTTGATCAATATTTACGTGACGTTTAATACATGAATACATACATACATATCCAACAAACAGGTGCCAGAGTTTCATGCAGATATCGAAGCCCTAAAATGTCTCCCTCTTACCTCTCTCCCTAATTATATTTTCCTCCCCCCCCCCTCCCCCCCAACCTCCACTTTTTCCAGCAGAATTTATTCTATTTATTTCCTGCAATTGCGTCTGAGCTAATTAAACTCAGCTCCTTAAATAAGCTGCGCACAGGCTAATAGTCTTATACCAATTTTGATGTGATAGTTTTACAATTCATTCCTTTCTCAATGCAATAATCAAGGTATTGAACAGTTAACTATCAAGACATCTCTTCCTTTTGGATGGTGCCTATAAACTTCAATATATAAGACACATCCTCATTTAACTTGTGCCCTAAAAAACTATTTCTAAATTGCACACAAGCTATTCAAAGAAATACGGATGCTAACCTTATTCTTTCTTATTTCACTTCATGTGAATAAATGAACCTTTCATACATTGTTGATGCAACCTTCTGCAGTATAGGACCCCATAGCAATTAATCCTGCCCTCCTTTTCAAAAATTGTTTCCTATTATTCAACTTGGATCAATGGACATGTTCATGCCATAGTTTGAAATAACTTTTAAACTAGTAGCACATGTCAATACATTTGTTTATTGTCTATCTTAGAACTGGATCCAACAACCACAAGTAAAGATCAAAGGCAAGTTTACAACCAGTAGCCACAACGGAGGTGCCTCAAAGGTTCTCAAGAAGAGAAAGAGACTAAGAGAACCATCAGGTTATAATGCCTTTGCTAAGGAGTTCCACTCTCGGCAGATTGAAGGTGAGTATGAAGTCTCATCCATTGCAGTGTTGTTGTAATAGAATGTGAAGGTGAGGTACAGGTGTGGATATAATGATGGCTGCAATAGTAAAGTCACTCTAACAGTGTGGGAAACTAAATGATAAAGCTTAGTAAATGAAACTCACAGGAAGATGTTCAGCAAAATAGTAGTAAAAAATAAATTTAGTCTTTAGTACTGTAATTTGGACTGAAGGGTGTTCTAATGAACTGAAATATAATCACATCAGAAATGATTTGTAATGTATTACTGAGAGGTATGGTCAAGCAACTTCTTTGTGTGTGTATGCACTACTCTTGGATTATTTTGGATAGTGAATTAATGTTCTACTGTACAATAAGCCAGACTAGTGTAAATCTTGATCCATCTTGTTGAACCATGCAATGGTTAGAAAAAGAAAAGATGTTAGTGTTTTGTGGCATTGTAAGAATTAATTTATTTTTTGTTATGCGACAGATAAATATCTTTTTTATAAACATTCAGTTGAGATGTGGTGCAGATGCAAAGTGATTCAGCAATATCCTAGTTCTTGTGTGGCTTCATTGTACCTATCTACCAGTGATTCCGCAGTATCCTATCCAAGTTTTTGTGCAGCATAGCAATGACTTTTGCTTTTCCACATTTGAAATAACTGGTAAAGGGTTTGTCATCCTGAAAATTATTCAAATAGTCAGCTGTTTTTAGAGGCACTATTTTACTTAATTTGTAATCCCATGCTAAGGCAAAAGTGTCTTTATACCATTTATATTTATATGGCTACTTGACTGCCGAATTGTATTAAGAGTAGGTCTAAGAAGCTGCATTTTCCAGTAAAAATGGCGGCGCCCGGCAAACATAGCTTGTCACATATAAACATATACCCAATTTGGCATTAAAGATGCCTAATATGTCTCAGTAGGGAATGTGTTCCACATCACTATATGTAGCTGTTGCTATATGTGACCGTCGGCACAATGCAGCATGCTTAAACATCGAGAAAGGACCAAGCCTACGAAAGGGAATGGTTAGGTCTAATATATCGGGAACGACTTAAGCTATGGCGATAAAACTTGCAGAGCTCAATATCTGGATGCCCACAACTCTGTAAATGCAACAAAAAATTTTTTATGGGGGCCATGTTGTGCCTGGGTTTCCTGTAGACGGTCACATGTGTATTGATCTTGTCTTACCTATTTAGAGCTAAATTATGAGTAACATTAGTGTTACTATGATTCAAGTCAGCGAATATGTAGTTTTAGTACATTTTCTAGAGAACACGAGAGATTTTTTTTATAGAAATGATTTTTGTCCATACAAAAACATCACCTATTTTATTGAAGGGTGATACACCATAGCCACATATATTATACCAACATACTGTATATGGAGCTTTGTGTTGAGTTAGACACACCAGAGTCATACTCGTGCTTTGCCAATCAATATCATGAGTTCACACAAATTTTTTGCTGAGGTGGGGAAACATATCATACTAATGCAGGTGTTAGACCACACCTACAAGTAAATTATGGTGATGAAATATTATTTTCTGTGGTTCTGCTAAAGTCTCTTTAATTCTCTTTGTTGCCTTACTCTATATGTGACCATCTACAGGAAAGCCAGGCACCACATGGCAGGTTTAACCGTCGAGAATGGATCAATCGAATTCTTGAAAATGAATTAAATATGCCTATTGAAGGGAACGAACATATTTAGGTCAAATATGTCAGGAACGGCTCAAGCTACTGCGATAAAACTTGGAGAACTTAATATCTGGATGCCAACGACTCTGTAATTTTTTATGGTGGTCGTGTTGTTCCTGGTTTTTGCTGTAGACGGTCACATATGTAGCAAGACAGTCATGAATTATTCATCCAACTTAAAAATAATAATACATTTCTGAGTGGGAGAATTTTTTATGGTTGGGGGGAACCCCGACTAATTATTCTTTTCTACAAGACTTTTTCAGAAGCCACATCTTGAGAAATTATCCGTCCACTCCTCAGTTACTGAGCTTCCCTCATTGTAGCAGGATAGTTTTGGTTAAGCCCCATCCTTCACATTTATGTCTTTTTTCTTTGCACGCACATGCATACACACCAGGGTTTCTTTCAGCTTTTCACTCGTGGGGACCCTCCATACATGAGGAGTTGCAGGCACCGGACCCTCCAGACATGAGGAGCTGTTTTTCCAGAGCGTGACGCCGTTCATGGTCATTCACATAAGAAAGAGTGCCGGATTGTATGTGTGGGTGAGGTGATGCAGTCTGGTGCTCAGCCATGGTTTGAAGATCGGTACAGTGAAGAACTGACAGAAGGCATGTTTGTTGAATGGCTGAAACAAATGATTTCCTGCCTAGTCAAATAGTGTATGATAGTTTTCCTATGATTTTTTTTTGTTGTTATCCATTGAATCATTTTTTTACACATGACATAATACACACAAACATGGCATTGTTTGTATCAATACAATATAACATCCTGAGTTAACCATAAGGTGCTAATGAATTCATGACAAAAGAAAAAAAGAAAAGGGTGGAAAATCGAGTTACTTTGGTTCAGCTGCACACTCCAAAGACAGCCATTGCCACTGAGAACAGCTTAGTGAGTATCTGGAATTGCCAATAATAATTGTAGTTAATAATGGTGACTTGAATATTCCCGTAGGTGGTGGTGCCATAAGATGGCCAGTACTGGTGACATTTGATCTACTCACCAACACACATGTAAAGAAAAAAAAACATGACGACATGAAGATGTGGATAGCACGCAAATACAAAACAATAAAAACAACAACAAAAAAACAAACAAATGATACCATACCTTATCTTCCTCTTTGAGGTTGGTTACCATGACAATGGTTGAAGAATCAAGCTCCCATATCATCCTCCAGAGGTCCGGGAAACTGGAAGGAATGGGACCCTGGGAGGCAATGTACCCATTGGGGCACTGGTAAGCCTGCAACAAATGGATGGAATGTGCGTAAAGGTCAGGAAACAAACATACATAAAAAAACACGTCAGATAATAGGTTATCTGTGCATTCTTACCGCATATTCATCTTCTAAGCCTTCACCATCCTCAGCACGAACAAGAGCTATCTTCTCTGAGAACTCGCCAACTTTAATGATCTGCATCATCTGGAAGAGTTGCAAAAACAGATAACTAAAATACTAACAAAAGAGAAGGGAAATCAAGAAGGAAAAAAAAAGAGAGAGGGAGAGGCAATTGAACTTACAAAGAAAGAAAGAAAGCATGCACATTGTAAACTAAAAGACATCGTCAAGAGGGAAATTTTCAATAAAGAATTAGACGGGACTAATTATTAACATTACAGGAATGCTACATGCTATTGGATCTTGCTGACTACTAATATAAACAAGGTTCAGGATTTTAACCCCAGTGGAGTAGAAAGTAGTGCTTATCACAAGGAAGCTGCTGTTACTGATTCATTATTATTATTATTATTTTAAAACTACCACAAATAATAATAGCACAAAATGGTGTTGATTGCGTCCTTACTCTCTGGAGGCACTGAACGAAGCACTGTCATCTGAACAGTCTCCATGGCCTCGCCAGCAGAGTTGACGGCCTTCACCACAAACAAAACCTCGTCCTGCAGGTCAGTGTCGTTGATGAAGAGAGAGCCTTCTGCCAGTTGGATGAAGTGCTCCTTGTCCAGGGGTTCTCCATTGCGAGTCCAGGAGACAGTGGGGGCCGGAGTGCCTGAGGCCTCACAGATCAGAGTGGTGGGCTGGTTGGCTGATGTGAATGCATCTGACGTCCCCACATTGAGTACAGGAGCTAGCATACGCAAAAGCAACAACAAATCAATAACTTAGTAAGAGGAAAAATAATTCAATTAATCAATAAAAGAATAAAAGGTGGAAAAAAACAAAAACAACAACAACAACAATGAAAACAGACTGATGAATAAATCAATACTGCTTTGTGAAACGTAACTTACAAAACATCCTAGTTCTGCACATCTCCATGCCAGCTGCTTTACCACCTTGCCTTCTATCCACTTCGTTAGTGACTACATACACTCCGAACCGTTTCATGAGACGCCATAGTGCTGTCACATGAGACCAGTTAAAATAATACACACGGCCATATTGACTAGGAGCATTGTCTTACCAATAGGCCACCACCAGCAGGACGATGAGGACTATTATGAGTATGCCTGCTATGGTTGCAATAGGAGCTATGGCTGCTACTGTGTTCAATCCTGGACTGTATCCTAAACAAAATTTAAATACAAACAACAACATAAATAAATAAATTAACACTCGTAATAGACAACAGTTACTATCAAGTACATAGTGCCTCAATCCCTCATACCACTACTAACATAGGGGGAGTGGGGGGGGGGGGGGGGGGGGGAAACCTCAAAAATTTTTTTTTAAAAAAAAAAAAAAAAAAAAAAAAAAAAAAAAAAAAAAAAAAA
>WLWI01003624.1_pt1 | contig 13222 bp, 17 predicted proteins | sample 6701501 | NCBI WGS metagenome assembly WLWI01 (sample SAMN12718690, study PRJNA515312) | sponge metagenome | isolation source: marine sponge | host: Mycale hentscheli | place: New Zealand: South Island, Marlborough, Capsize Point | collected 2014-11-01
ACAACCATCACACAACTCCAACAACCATCACACAACTCCAACAACCATCACACAACTCCAACAACCATCACACACAACCACCACAGAACTCCAATAACCATCACACAACTCCAACAACCATCACACAACTCCAACAACCATCACACAACTCCAACAACCATCACACAACTCCAACAACCATCACACACAACCACCACAGAACTCCAATAACCATCACACAACTCCAACAACCATCACACACAACCACCACAGAACTCCTAATAGGGTTATAGCCAGGGAAACATTATTGAATAAATGCCACAACCACTGTTTTGGACGTGAGTTACAAAAATGATAAATTCAAGGCACACTTTGTGAATAAACTAGAATGCCCTGAGTACTAAGATATAATATGTGACTGTTTTTGGGAAAATCCGCCTAAACGCAGCATCTAAAGTTTTCTAATTTATTCTACCAGTAGGCTGCACGGGGCCTTGGGATGCCGTCCTCCTAATTTGGAAGCTGTAGCACAAGCTGCCTTCGTCCTACACACTACAACACTCCAATATTTTTGCTAAACTTATTATTGCTGATTTCGAAAAAATGCCGCGTAAAGGCGTTGCTAAGGTCAGGGGGCATGCCTGGTATCTGTATACTATTACCGCGTGTCTCCACGACACTACGGACTAAACCAGTTACAGGCGGATTGAAAGAAGTCGAAGAGGCTTAATGTAAGGCTCCTCGAGAAACTATGATGGCGAGAATCACGTGAGTACATGGATTATGTAGAATAGTAAGTGAATTAGTCAGCTACAGTTTTTTCCCCGCTGTTAGTGAAAATCCCGCCAATAATTTCTTAGCAACGCTCCATACACGAGTCCAACCGGCTAGCGTTTCTAGCCTCATAGCGTGAGTTCTAGAGCTCGCCAGAGCTTACAACTGCGTCATAAGCTAGAGCTAACTGGTGTCTATCCATTTCTGACATAAATTTTTTTGAAAAAAAAAGGCTTTACCTGGAGATACTGAAAAAAAATTGTTTGCCGCGTTTAGGCAGATTTTCCAAAAACCAGTCACATATATTATCTTGTAAATCATGATTTGAAAAGTCTCCGGGGCTATTGGATAGGTAAATGGCCTGCCTTATGAAAATACTAAAACTCTTACAAAGTGTTTTGAGAAGTAATAAAAAACAAAATAAAAACAAAACAAAAAAACTTGCACTTGAAACCTGGTGTCACACATTCAAGAAACGAAGCAGCAGTGCGAAGAGAGTGACTGAGTCAGTTGCAAAATCACTTCCTAATAACCCCCCCCTGAACGCTATGAGTATCCACAACTATCACAACACAACTATCACAACACAACTCCAACAACTTCCACTGTCATTTAATTCCTACATCACATTAGCTCCAACCACTTCTACATACACTACTCCAACTATCACGTACACCACTGTGAGCCATCACATACACACACACACACACACACACACACACACACACACACACACACACACTGCAAACCATCACACATACTAACCATCACATATACTGCTCCAAACACGACTCCACCAACTCACAACTCGACCAACACACAACTCGACCAACACACAACTCAGACCAACACACAACTCAGACCAACACACAACTCGACCAACACACAACTCGACCAACACACAACTCAGACCAACACACAACTCAGACCAACACACAACTCGACCAACACACAACTCGACCAACACACAACTCAGACCAACACACAACTCGACCAACACACAACTCAGACCAACACACAACTCAGACCAACACACAACTCGACCAACACACAACTCGACCAACACACAACTCGACCAACACACAACTCAGACCAACACACAACTCGACCAACACACAACTCGACCAACACACAACTCAGACCAACACACAACTCGACCAACACACAACTCAGACCAACACACAACTCGACCAACACACAATTCGACCAACACACAACTCAGACCAACACACAACTCAGACCAACACACAACTCGACCAACACACAACTCAGACCAACACACAACTCAGACCAACACACAACTCGACCAACACACAACTCAGACCAACACACAACTCACAACTTAGACCAACACACAACTCAACCTACACAATTCCACCAGCACACACCCCAATTGTCACTACCCAACCCCAAATGCCACCTAATAACTCCAAGCATCACTCAACTCCAATACACCCACAACTCAAACACCACCACGCCACCAAATTCCAAACCCAATGGCACCCAACTCCAGCTACCCCACTTTTAATACTAACACTTAACATTGGAAACACTACCACACAAGTCTAAACACTACCACACAAGTCTATACACTACCACAAAATCACACAACATAGAACATACAACTACACAACTCCCACCACTCAAATTCTACCACACCTTACTTTAAAGTATTATACTGTACAACCCTCACCATTAACACAACCCCTATATAGTTGTTTTTTTTTTTAATACTTTACCTCTATCATTCTTTGCCAAGGTAATGTTAATAGTGTTGGGAGAAGATGCCTCCTTGGAAACTGGTGACCCCATTCTCGCAACATGTACTGTAGATAGGAAAAAAACCACACACAAAAACTCGTATCCTTGCTTCATTACATTCCCAACACTGACATGCAACAGCACAGCAAAATATTCTACATTATGAATATGTACAGCACCACCTGGAAAGACTGCACAACCTGCACCTATGAATATACATACAATCACACATCCAAGATAGGTCACTGTACACCTACCCATCAAACACCTACAGTAATCAACATTTCATTGGTGCAACTCTCTTCTTTCCTGGCTATGCTACTGTTGGCATTCATTCTCCAAGTAATAACAGTGACAAGTAACAGTTAAATTCTAATCAACTTTAGCCTTCTAAGTATACAATGAACATAAACCCATCCTTCACAAGAATACATTAAACTAACTAAGCCAGACACTCTCAATAGTAAAGTATATATGCATCACATGCAAGGAGTTCAACTGAGTGAAGTTTCTACGATGAATACAACTATAAAAACTTCTTTATTGTGTTCCACTGCTTACTCTTATATCTTCTATCCATAGTTCCATGATCTGACACAGGAGTCCACTCCCTATCCTGTTTCCTATGAATTATCTGCATTGCACACATAAGTAAGCTAGAAAAAAAAACTGACCCAGCTACACTTGATCTACCACATACGTATACAGTTACTTGCCCTAACATACCAGTTTTACTGGATCTGTTGCCTTCTTTAGGACCATCACAGCCTCAGCATGAGTTGTATCGACCAATTGATTACCATTCACTGATGTAAGCTGATCCCCCACCCTACCACAGATACACAGAATGTCACTAACGCCACAATAATACGTTTGACATAAACTGCACACTACTCACTGCAATCGGCCATCCTTCTCTGCAGGGGTTCCTGTAATGAGCTTGGTAATGAAGATGCCAGAGTTGCCATCAACATGAGGGTTATCAGTACCTCCAGCTATACTGATACCAAGTCCTCCATGACTTGACTGAATAATGAGAAGGTCAAAGGCAAATTTAATAAAATATATAATGGCCCCACCCCAAAAAAATGAAATATCAGTAGTTACATGCATCATAATAAAAATACTTACTCGTTGAAGTTCAATTGTTTCAGTAAAAAAGTCTCCATTCTATGGAAATAAAAGAATTGACAAGACAATAAATATCACTGTTATGACTTACGTCAGTGGTGTCTTCAAATGCTTTGATCTGCACATCAATTGATGGTACATGTGAAAGAGCAACAACAAAACTTGTCATGTGAGAATCACACGGTATGTCAACAATATTCATAGGTTTAACAATCCAGACATAACCTTTGGAAGCGCTACACCCTGTAACCAGACGCTACAGAAATTCCACAGTTCCACTCGTGTGATACACGAGTAATGGTTACACATTAAAGTAAGCATAAAAATGATATTCGATAAGCATAAAATCGTTTGGCTTGATTGGTGAATTTAGTGTGAATGATCAAAAGTTTTATAAAATACAAAATTAATATCCATCCATCACCTTTCCTCCTTGTTCATCATATCCAGTAGTCTGAAATTAAGACACATACAAAAAAGCATTATAAAAGTACCTATGTGTTACGCTTTAATACAAAGGTTGATACAAAAAAAAAGAAGGAAAAAAAAGCTAGGAGTAAAATACAATAATAAGAGCTTACAATGCCAACCTTATCATCTAGAGTTCTTTTTGCCAAGTCAACTTTATCTGAAGGTACAGGTGGGGAGTGATTTTCCCACTTTTCAGCCAACTGACAAGTTTCTTCAGTTTTTGCTTCCACTGATTTTGCCTTGTCTTCCAAAGTATAATTGTAGAACTCATTAATATCTAGGGGGAAAATATTACACATGGGCTAATAAACATTAAGAATAATTCACTACCAAATTTACCCAACAGTGCCTGGAAAAGACGAGACCGTATTGCCACAATTGCTCTCGAAAGAGCTTCCCTCAGCTCTACATTCTCAGGTGGCAACTTTCTTCTGTACTCTTCTAAAAGTTCCAAAGCTTTATGGGCATCTATAGATTACACATGAATTCATTTGTTGCACTAAGTTTGCACTGCGATTTCCAAGACCATTTCGACCGCCAACAGCGAATCCCTCCAAACCCCGGGGCATACAGAAACACCACGCTTACCCTGTTTCCTCACGGGCATTTTCACCAGTCTACTCTAGATAGATTACACAGCGAGTGAGTAAGTGTAGCTAGGCTACACAAACGAAGCGTTACCAAACCGTACCCGCCGCAGTCACACCCAAAACAAACAACCTACCTTCGGCTCGGCCCCCCACCTCCTCCCTTATTTCCGGGTTCTCGATGCGCGCGCATTGCCACACCTACTATAAATACCCTGGGCGTGGTTAAATGAGTAAGCAGCAGCATCACGTCAACATAACGAACGGGATAGAACAGAAAATAAGAGAACGGGTAGTCTCAACGCAAAGAATGGTAAGTAGTGCCATTGAGAATTTAAAATCATTTACTTGTATTGTAGTCGGGACTAGAAAGTGTACCTGGGCAGAGAGGTTACCTCGTTATGGCGGCTGATGGTGCTATACAACAGGTAAATAAAGAATTATACTAAGTAGCCCATCCTATTAGGTGTCCAATTTTAGCTCATTGCTCATTAAGTACTTGCGGTGATGAGTTGCATTGACATACAATAAACTGTCTTAGATATTGTAAGTTTTAGAGTTGATCATAAAGTGGGATTGGTTTGGGTGTGAAAACAGGCATGTTGTCTCATCTGCCTTCTTAGTGAAAGACAAGAAAGGCAATATCAGGTAACAGATAGAGGTCATCTTGTGGGTAAGAGTTAGGTTGTAATTATGTGGTGAATTAGTCTCCTTATTAATGAACTTGATATACAATTTATGGAGTTCAAGTTTCTTTTGACCCTTGTGTGAATATAATTTACGTGTAGTCTTCTGGGGATCTTCAAAACGATGAGGAGACTGCTGCCATAATCCTACAAATGGTCCAAGGTTGTGGAAAATTAATGAACTCACTAAATAGTGATAGGAGAGGAAACTTTCACAGACTATCAGGTATACAAGAACTTAGTAGTAAGTGTTTAAAGCAGGGTGTGGAAATGTTAAAAAGTGTGAGACAAATTCCTAGTTACACTGATGGTTTTGCATAGCTACATAGCAATGGGATTAAACACTAATAGTGCACATAAAGCACAGTTTTTGCTCCATACTTTAATTCCATTACCTGTTCCATATACATATATCCTAATATCATAAGTATTAAATGATTTGTCGGTACAATTATCGGAGTGATTTATCAGAATCACTGTATTTAGTAAGGAAGTATTTATTCTTTGAATTGATTCTAATCCTTATTATCGTGGTGCTAAAGAAAACTATTATTTTTTTCAAAGATTAGCATTATTACACTGCATCACTTTATGGGGCAAGTTACTTATTTTGTGTTTCCATATATTTAATCTGATTTTTATAAGTATTTCATATTTTACCATATAAGAATTGTCTAATTACTAAGTAAATGCGGTAGTATATTTTGATACACTGACAATAGTTTGATAATTTTATACATACGTACACTGTTACTTGCTTTGGCTGTATTGTTTATGTATAGATTGTCTTTTTTATGTAGTGGTGTACCAGCATCATACTTTGGTTGCAAGTGTTTGGAATCAAAAAATTCATATTGTAAAGAGAGTCAATAAAGAAACGTGAAACGGGAATTGCTATTTTCACCAATACACATGTGATACGCGAAATGATTATGTACACATTTTATTTATGCATTTGTGTCACTTCAAAAAAAATTGCACATTTTTAAGTCTATTTAATAACAATTAAAAAAAGTACCGTAAGATAAAAATACATTAACGTTTAGCAAAATTGAATTATCATATATTCCAGTTTGACTACATTTTTAGTGTTTGTTCACAGCAGGATCAAATTGTGCCAACACAACTTTGTACAACTGATTTATAAGGGTCATTATTTACTATGTTAATACTACTTAATATTTTTACAAACCTTTTAGACGTACATAGTTCAATTGATATTTTGAAAACTGTTTAACAAACGTTAAGCATCCTTGGATGTTTCATCAGTTGTAAAACAAAAGCATTTAAATTTTAATGTTTCACAACTGATGAAGCATCCATGGATGCGGAACATTTTGTTCACCAATCTTCCAAATATCAATTGTACTGAGTCTAAAAGGTTCGTAAAAATATCTAATATGATTTAGAAGTTGTTCTTTGTTGGATACATTAAAATCAGTACTAAGAATTTTAAAATATATATTTTACTGAATGGCTAAGATGAGTCGACAGATTGTGTGTTGTGAGTAGTGCTAGCACTAATTTGGCTCTTTTCAAGCTCTTTCATTATGTGTTGGAATAGTGCAGCACTATCTTGATATCTATAAGTGAGCAATGTCTGCCATACCTGCCAAATGAGACATAGTAAAAACAACAACAAATCAATACATGTAGCAATATGAAATAATATGCTGCTATTCTCACCTGTCCTACACTGAAGTTGTTCTCAACTAGAAATTTATGAAAAGAATACAAATCTTCAACAAAGGACCTGTCACCAAATGTAAAAAATGCCACATCTCTGTTCACTTTAGAGGCAGCCATCAATTGCACCAAACTTTTCAACCTGGCAGTGAATGCAATAAAATTAAAAGCAAAATATTACCAATTACCCAAGTATGTTAGTATTCATTGATGTGTAACTGTACACACGGATTACCAAATTGTATTATATTTTCAAAAAGCCACTAACAGAAAGTGATATGAGTGGTTATTTCCATTCAAAATTGGGGCCCAATACTGCAACTGCTATGTTGCTCCCTCAGACTTTTAAGAGAGCCAGCCCATAGGAAACAAAGAAACAACATTTAATTAGATTAGACCGAGTTAATATAGGCAGGCAGGAAGTAGAGGGAGAGGCCATGTACTACAGGAGCAGAAAGCCATCTTGTAGCTAGTCCATGTACAGTCAGTAGAAGAATAGTACCAGCATCACAAACAGAATTTCTGAAGAAATTAGAGCAGCTAAGAGAAGACAGGTTATGTGCAATGATGGAGATAGGTTAGGGCATTGTCAGTCAACAAGACAGCTATGAAAGAAGCTATGGTTGAACTGCTAGGCAAGAAGCCATGGGAGGAACAGGCAGGAGACAGCAGTGATCAGCCGAATGGCAAAGCAGGCAAGGCCATGTATGTAGTAGGTCAAAATCATAAGAGCAGTAAACAAGTTTAAATTTGGACAGGCCATGAGTTCAGTTTTCTTTATTGCTAGTAACTGTCCAATTTTAAACTTGACGTTCACCGCTTCAGTAAGATCTTAGCTGTCACTGTGAACTAAATTGACTGGTTCGTTCAGGAGGTGTCACAGGCACTGTAATTCTCCCTGGCAAAAATATAACATTAGCTAAGTGGGGAGCTAAGTCCCAGGTGTATAAAATGGGGCAGCAGATGTGTTTAACCAAGATATTGTGGAACTATAATGTAGTTCCACATTATTATCACTAACAGATGCTCACAGCAGCAGCAGAGCAATCGACACTGACTTCACAACAAGCTCTGGTCTGTGGAAAGTTGGATTGGATCCAAATTAAAGCTGGATCAACTTGGTCATAGTTTTCAAGAGGACTAGCTGAGTTAACACAGCAGGCCCACTGGAGTGCACAGAAAAGAATACATTTCTGACCTGCAAGGATACAAGTCTCACCCGTTTGTGCTAAATTATCTTCAATTGACAGTTCAGTGAACTATTTACATTGTAACTTACTGAATATTTCCTTGAAACGCTCCACAGCCCCACTTGCCAGTAGCAACAGCCATACATCTGTGTCCCACAACGTCTCGACAAGTTGCTGCAGGTGAAAATCCTACATACGCTTTGTTTAATTCTCGTCTCATCAAACCTTCAGAATAATAATAAAAGAGATAGGGGTAGCTACTTTAAACTTGAATAAAATAACACACTTTCAAACTAACCGACTTTAAATTGATCCTGAGTAGATTTGAAATGTATTGCATCCATAGCAACAATCATAGTTTTCCTTCTACCCCAAGAATCTCTAGGTGTATTGTCTACATGATCACCAGCCCACTCAAATGTATGACCGTAGCCTCTAACAAACAAAATATTGATACACATTAGAATGCCTAATAAATTTTGTTGAACCTAGAAACCAACTGTGTTTGGTAAAGTATAATGGCATGAGCAGTTGCTCCAATCAAATTTATCTTACCATTGAGAACACAAACTTTAGAGGAAAAAAGTTTCACAAATCACTTACAGTCAGTGATTACCAAATTTTCTTAGTCACTACCATGGATAAAAATTTCAATTTTTGTGCATCCCAACAGAATGTCATCCTTTACTATATATGTGTAGCCTCACCTCACCCCCCCCCCCCCCCCCCCCCCCCTTCACAAGAAAAATGATGTCATCAAAATCCTACAAAGTATCTTATTATCCAAGAAACAACATGATATGATGCATGCACAGTTCGTTGTTTGTAAGCGTTGTGTAAAGGTAAGATACAGGTCACAGTTTGTTTTGTGAGCCACCCAGACACCATCTGCAGTTTATCTAATTTTAACCAAGTGGACTGCATAAAAAGTTAACTCTGGTGGCAGCTATCGTGGCTTGTTTACAGAGGAATGCACCCTCGTAACGACACCTTACAATCACTTGGGTTCTCCTATTTGTAGGAACTCCCATTACACAGTAACGATTTAGCAAACATCATCGCTAAACCACTTTCTTATAAAGGATGTGCATGCCCCACACAAAAACCTTTCTCATATATACAAGATTGTGTGTTTTCTACTAAAAATATCTTCAGTTTATAATAGTGCACTTCTACACACATTTGTATTCCCATATATACCAGAAAAATTTAGGCATACCTCCAATGTAAAATCTCTTATATAGAGCTAAATTATAACATTCTCCTAATCTATATTATAACATTCATGACATAAATGTAACCGCTGCTCTCTGTTACACATTTTATTTTTTGACTCTCAAAATAATAAGAGCAGAAATGGCATAATCAGTACTTTAAAATATTAATACTCACTTGTATGTACTAAACATTTCTGGTCCAATCACAAGTAATATTTCATTGACATCTAATTCTTCCACAAACAAGCGAGACACAATCAGTTCTGGCGAGATTAAAAATCTTATTTCTTCTTGGACACACCCATAACCTAGGACTCCCCCTCCAACATACTTGTTAGCAAAATCCACCTATAAATTATGTACACAACACACATGCAATCATAAGCATTAATGTATTCATTTTATTTTGACTTTAGTACAGGCATGACTCTCAAAAGAATGAGCAAGCTAGCTTAGTAAAGCAAAATATAAATTACAGTTTTTATCGCCTTGTAAATGAATATAAATACTTGTTGCACGAGTCAGAATACACTAAAAGGCGATAATTCATGAGCACGTGTCGGCAAGTGAAACTTCAAGCATGAAAGTGAAACGTCATCCCTATATTGTACAACGAGTGTAATAAAATACATAAGATATTTTTCAAAAAGTAGCAACCCAACCATTTCAGTTGTCCAGAATTTCACATGGGTGTTTCAAAGCATTCAATATGGGAAAATATTGAACGATCACTCATGCAGAAATCCTCAAGGGAAAATATCCAATGTATTATATTAATACCATAGCCGAGTCTTCTTTCAATACAAAAAAATGTGTTAATTTTTTAAAGTACCATAGAAGTGAAAAATTAAATAACAATCCGATTAGTCATGGCAATCTACCTACATCCTAGCTGCTCTTTATCCACTATGTAATAACACAGCGAAATACAGGGGCAATGTTATTTAGCAATGGAAAGAAATGTATGAATAATGACAAAATCAGAGTGGGACAAGAATAAAATATAATACACAATTATGATTCTTAATTTTAGAAATAAAGTATGGTCTTTGACCGTAGTATTTATTTACGATATCACAGAAAACTGCAGTTTGTTTTCATCAAAGAAATCATTCTATTCCAATTCCGCCATTATTCACATTTTTCTTTCTGTTGTGAACTAATGTTGCCCAGGAATTTCACCACAAAATTGTACCAGTGGTTGATGTGCGGTGAGGTCACATATATTGCCAAGACCAATCAAATGATTATTTCACTTTTGTGGACATGTATATGTGACCGTCTATAGGAAAACCAGGCACAACGCGGCACCCTTCGAAAAAATTTTTTTTGCACTTACGGAGTTGTCGGCGTCCAGATATTGAGCTGTCCAAGTTTTATCGTCGTAGCTTAAGTCGTTCCCGCTATAATAGACCTAACCGTTCCCTTCCGTCGGCTTAAAACAATACATTTTTAAGAAATCGATCGATCTTTTCTCGATATTACGCACGCCGCGTTGTGCCCGGTTTTCCCTTAGACGGTCACAAATTTGCTTTTATTAGAATTATTTCAGCCGAGAATGACTAAATTATTTAAATACACCCAATTAATTTTGATAAAGTACTGTTTGTATGAATGCAAAATACTTACTAATGATTTCTTGCTGATAGATACTTTGGTGATACGCTCCAGTTCCTTTGTTAGTCGCTCCACTTCAGATTGGAGAATTTGTTTCTCTCTTTGATGGCGAGACTCTAGATGAAGCTTTTCTTCTTTGTGATGAGATTCTAACTGAATTCTTTCATCTGCTATCTGGTCCCTCAGTTGATTGTTCTCAGTCTTCAGTTGATTGTTCTCAGTCTTTTGTTGATCATTTTCTGCCTGTACTCGTATGCCACTTGTCTCCAATTGATGTTTCTCTTCAATCAGTTGTGAATTTGCAGATTCAAGCATCTTTCTGCCACTTTCTTGTTTGGTAATTTCTTCAGTCAATTCTATATTTTCTTTTTCTAATCTATTTTCAGAAATCTATTAATATAACATAATACAAATACACAACATTTAATGTGATATATAAATAATATAATAGTATTGCAAAAACATTGACAAGGCAAACAATATTTGAATAATACCGTTGTAAAATTAAGAAGGTAATGTTAATGATTACCTTAAGTTTTAGAACAACTATACTTATAAACTAACAAATTAAAAAATTTCTGCGTAAACAGTATATATTACATGATTATAATGACAAAGATATCTCTAAGATGTTGATGACACTAATGAAGAGTTCAGGTTTCTATAATACGATTTCATCTATAATCAACCAGCACAGTAATATCTCACGTACAATCGGTGAATAGTTTGACCACATATTAAGACAAAAACAAATAGTGTTAAACCTTTTATATATAGCTAAGCTGGGTTGCTTGATATGAGTGTTTAACCCTCTCGTTCCTGAATTGTTTGGACGCGCGCGGAAAAATCTAATTTTCTACCGCGGATACCGTTTTATTTTTTTAACTCGATGCTGGCTGGGAAAACCCCATAGCAGCCATATATCACTACATAGACCAAGAGTTTGGGATTCCCCTCATTTTTTGATTGAGAAAATTGAATAATATTTAGGCTCTCTTCTAATACTTTAAAAAAAAAATTTTTCCCCCAACAAATTCCACTTTTCCCATTAATAAAAATAAAATAAAAAATAACAATAATATTGTTTGAAGTATTGTATACCAATATTATATTAGTTCAACAATAAAATATGTTGTTTGTTGTGTTTGGTGCTGATTGTGATCATGTAGGAGACATCTATGAGTGTCCACAAGGAACATATGCCATCGGACGTCGAGCTCCACTACAAAACAATTTCATATACACAAAAACACAAGCAACAAAGATAATACAAATAACAAAAATTATATATATTATAGCTAAACAGCTTTCTCTATCTCAATAATAGCTAAATAAGTCCTTTCCACAATAGAAGCTTGCTAGTTTTCAAGAGAAAAACAAGAGAAAGACAAGCTTACCGGGGTTATCTTCTTGACTCCCCTTTTTAGTATCAGAGTTGATGGGGTATGGTCCACCAACCCTGATACAGGGCATGCTGCTATAGCCGTAGATGTCATCTCCCTCCTCTCCGCTTGATCCTGAGTCGCTAGAGTCAGTATCAAGCAAGTCTAAAACTTGCACTGCATTGTAACTTGTAGACGCCATCTTTCAAAAATGACTTTGAAAAAAATTCAAATTTTGCATAGTTACCTGGGTCACATGAAACTCTCGCTTTTTTCCTATGATGTAATAAGCATTACCTAAGACTGTACGTAATGGAGAAGCCCCCAGTTGAACTGACGATTTTATAAAAAGGAGAAGACGGTAAGTCAAACTGCAAAGTCTTGGTCGGCAAAGAAGCGGTTGTTTCAATGTGTTATGGAAGGCTACTGGGCTCAAGCAATTTTTCGCTGCTTCTACAAAGCTTTGTAGATGACTGGATCCATAAATGAAGCTGCTGTGAAGAAGGTAACTATTTTTAAATTCAATGGAGAACCGATGTTGTTGTTTTTTGCTGAGGAAGAAATAAACGCAACTGCTGAGAGGTACTGTCGAAGCAGTGCTGGCTGAAAGCTAATTTAGATGCTTCTCCAATGCATTGGGCACCTGTGTATGCAATCTGAAGGTTCTAGCTATAAAGTAACTATTTTTAAAAATTCGGAGAAGCCAACCGGTCTTCACCCGCTTTTAAGCGGGATCCGGAA
>WLWI01003625.1_pt1 | contig 13222 bp, 7 predicted proteins | sample 6701501 | NCBI WGS metagenome assembly WLWI01 (sample SAMN12718690, study PRJNA515312) | sponge metagenome | isolation source: marine sponge | host: Mycale hentscheli | place: New Zealand: South Island, Marlborough, Capsize Point | collected 2014-11-01
AGAATATTAATAACATTACATGATTATTAGTTTACCACATTAATGATGCATTTGATGAAATATTTATTTGCTGGACGGGTCAATATCATGTGAATTAATCTTGACAGAATGAAATGGCTCAGTTTCTGGGGTCAGTGATCTAACCCGGGGAACAACTAATTTATTGCACAAGCATTCTAAACATTGAGCTATGATAATTAACATGCAGCAGAATATTTCTCTGTTGTCCTGTGTTCGATCCTATGTGACAGCCAAGCATTCTTTAATTCTGTGTTGTAAAAACAAGCTTGTGAAAGAGAGACAGCAAACTTAATAAATAAAGAAAGGATGAGAAAGAAAATTGTTTTAGTAAGCTTCCTAATTTGAAGTTTAATTTCAGTAGCAATGTTTTGTTGTTATGCAGAAAATGATCACAACAACATATTAAATTCTGCAGTAGACCTTTCAACAAATACCGCATACAGTCTAAAACCACCATTGACAGACACAGAGAGGGACGAGGGAAGTTTTCAAATCTCAGATCCTCTAGCAATGGAAGTTTCATCTAATTTGGCATATAATACTAATTCATTTACGGTACACACAGAGAGGGGAGAGGGAAGTTTTCAAATCTTGGATCCTCTGGCAATGGATGTTTTACCTAATTTGGCATATAATACAAATTCATTTGAAGAAAGAGACAGTATGGTGCTCTCTACTCGAAATGATAGCCAACTGGAGCAAGATACGATATATGACTATATTGATTGATTGAAACTGCCAACATTTTCACAAAACAGTTAGCTTTAGTTAGCATAACTATTGGTAGAATTTCATCGATAACTATATAGAAAAACAAGAAATATAATTTTTTTTATATACTGTAATAATTAGTAATTTGGTTATATCATAGAATTTCATGAGTATCAATAAAAGATTTGCTATGATACATGTAGCCACACAGGTAGCTATTATGCATCAGCTAGCTACTGGTAGTACTGACAAAGTGGCAATTTTATGCTTTAGCAACTGACATTATTTTGGTTGCAGTTTACAGCTAGTAGCTTGGCTGCCAAAAAACAAAGTGTTGTTATTTTTAAGTTGCAGCTAATAATATATCTGTATGCAATGCTTAGGTTTCGATGCTTTCCAGACTGAATTGTGGGAACAAGAAATGCAGTGCTTTAAACTGTTGACTTAAATCCTGAATAACTAAAAAAAAAACCCATAATTTTTTGTTATTACAATGTATATACAATATGAAACTACTTTAGTTTTGCTTTCAAATTCCCTAACCACAAAGACCACAGGTTGCCATGGAAATGAGATTCTGTTGATTATTTTAACGAACTATATGATCATGGGTATATGGAACAATAAATAAAAGCACTCTGTTAAACATTCAAAATTTCATAATTCTTGTATTTTGTAACTTTAGACACTTACAGTAGCATAATTATCTATTATAATCAGAAATTCTATAGATTATTTATTGTATTTTAGCTACATAATCATACATATTGAATTAATCATCTCAGTTTGATGCATGAAAATAGCGCAGATATGTGTTAATTAGAATTGGCTAGTGCTTCTTAAAGTTTACTTGCTCTGATATAGTTCAAAACATATCTCTGTTCAGCAGGAGTAGTAGCATCAAAGTACTGCCTAAAAGTGAGGTACTCAGAAGAAATTAGCAATGAAGAGCCATTTTGAGCAGTGCCATCTCCTAAGGGGCAGTCTTCACGGAGCTCTCAGCTCTGCAAAAATTCAGCACTTCATCTTGACACTCTTCTTTTAGTGCCAACAAAGTCTTCACTTCCGTCGTTTAATAGGGCCTATTTATTTAGAAGCTCAGCAAATTTACTGTTAATAAAATATACAATTCATCATAGACTCTATATGCCAATATTTATGCTTTAGCTGTCCATTTTTCCTCATGTCTATATAGGTACTGTTCTCTATGGTTATGGTAATGCAATGCTATTTACCACCCTCCAAATTCAACTGCTGCTTGTATCTACCACAATTTCATGTCATCATAAAATTATATAATATATATTGTATATGTCATAATAACATTATATTAATTTTTTTGTATAATAAAAAAAAGTTGAAATTTAACAAGTAGATAGAAAATATAGTAAAATCATGAATAAAATGATATGAATGATGCAGTATAAAGGACAAAGTAGTACTGGAATGTGTGTGGGCATAACTAAAGGTGTAGGTGATGTACTGGATTCTTCACATTACTGTTGAGTACTTCAGAAGTTGGTCACAAAGAAAGTAAGAATAGAGTTTAAATACACGCTTAAGCACACAACTATCAGAATTACTTAAGGAGGCTTTCAGCCGCGGTCCAGCGCTTCTTTTCCTCTAAGATTTATACTACATTAGTAGCCTCCGGATCGCCCTCCGCAACCTTCAGCCAGTTTTAGCGCACAACTAGAAGCTCGTATAAACGATAAACTGCGGGTGATTAGTTATAACCGAGCATATATTGAATACAACCAGGGTAGAAACTGCCATAGCTTTTTTTTCATTTCAACAAGTAAACTTACGGTAATATGTAAAGCGCACCTTAGACCGGCCCTGTTTTTACTGTGGGCGTAGACGTTTTCGTGCATTGGAGCTACTACTGTCATGTGACCTTAATTAGTTTCCGTTTTCGACAAGTGCATTCCTCTTTGCCACATTTAATGATTAATTTTATACATCCTGTGAACAGTAACTTAGATGATCACTACGTTCAGATAGCTTGGGTTTGCTGACACTTCTTGACCATTCTCATACTTAAATTGGCCCACATCCAGGATCTGTTCATTAACCCTGTTGCATCATCTAACTACTATTGTAACCCACCAGATAACTATATTTGTTTTCACTAGTAATCCTATTACTAACTGTAGTGATCTATTTCTCAACATAATTATTACAATGTAAAAAAATTGATTACAAGATGAAGATTCTGGGCATATCAACTCATCATCGTTATCATATAGATTGGTACGAAATTGACTTAGCTATAGCTGATCTCAACTGAATCGTGTCCTTTACAGTTGACAAAGCCTAATTTTCTTGTGAACTTGTAAAGGTTATTATTGACTAGCACTGCTACCATAGTTCAATTATGGGTGCTATTATAAACACGTACCAAAAGTTCTGAAAAACTGTTACACATAACTTTACATAGAATCCCAGTACTTAGCATTGTCAAAAATTGATTTTCAGTAGTACAGATATGACAAAACAGTAATAACTAGGAAGGAATTGAGTGCTGGCTTTAATCCAAGTTGTAAGAACAATTTTCTTACTCCTTCTATTTCCAGACAACACAGTAGCTATCCTTCATCTTTTGTAGATCCATAACCATCAGATCTTCCTCAATTTAATTAAGTTCAAAACTTATCCTCTCAAGTCTTCCCTATTGATTCTTCCTCTAGCTGCCTTCACTCAGCTATCTGAGCCTATACCAGGCATTTTATAAACATGCTGATTAGCTGGTACTGGCTATGTTCATCATCCAGTGCTGTTGTGTTTGGTAAGGTGTTCTAATGTATGTGCAGTTAATAGCTAATGTTTTAGTAGGAAAATAGTAAAGCTGCATGAAAACAAATGTGACAATAAAATGAAAAATTGTATGATTTAATCTCAAGTGTAATAATGTCATTGCATTTTAGCACGTTTTTTTTTTTCAGGAATAGGCTGGCTAATACAAAGGGTTTGTAAAGTATTAAATCTCTATGTCCTGGAGTTTCAGGGTATAATTTTGTTACAGCAGATATATGTCCAGCTTATTTTCCTACTAAATTCAGTGATGCAAAACCTCATGGAGGAACTGAATCAGCTACTCCCAGTAAAAATATTTATGACAAAATAGACAGTTTTTAAGTGACACTGTGTTTTTGTGACACTTAGAATTTTAACTACTAGTTGTGTCAAATAGTATTTTAGTTGTATATCCAGGAATTGTTACATGCTTTTTATAATCTGCATACTGAATAGATGACACATGTTTAACCATGAAGACTTGCTAGCTATTCTCAATAGTAGCTAATCATGCTATATATATAAAGTGGGTACATAATTTTTATAGTAATATTATTGAATATAAATCCTTAGAGTTTTTTTCATGAGCACCACATAGGTACTTACAATACAGAATATTTTTCATGTGTAATTAAAGTGGAAGTGTTATCAATAAGTCTAAAGTTACTAATGATTAGTAAGGAAGCAAATATGTCACTTTTACATCAGATTCACATTGTGAAGGATATATAAGAACTGGATATAGCATAGTTTTCTTCATTCTATTTTCATTTTTTTCTTATAGCAGTCATTATTTTAAACAATTTGAGAAATTTGTAATACATGAATTAGGCATCCACGCAATATGCATACTGTGCAATAAGATATCATGTCCATAGAACTACTTACGTTAGGAACACAAGTATAGTTTCAGAGAGATAGCCGGCCCTGTAATTAGAGTGTAGCTATCAAGCACTTACGTACATTTCATGAAAGCATGGTAGGTATTATGTTAAAGACAAAATTAGTCACTGCTGCAATCATTTAAGAAGTACTGGGAACTTTTTAAATATCACTATACAGTTTACATCTATGAAACTACTGGCTCAATCTTTGATATTACACATGCTCCCCAACATGACCTAATAGGTTCAACTCACCCATCAGCTACCAGTTGTTTATTATACTCAATAAGACTTACTGTTGTTATTATGTAATGTAAGCATGAAGGCAACCTAAACTAATTAAATGTAATTTTAATGTGGGTGTTGTGCCATCACCATTATGTAATAGTGGTTCACAATTATTAGAACTATAGTTGTCAACTGCTTAATGCACTGGCATTTTTGTGATAAACATTACATTTATCTCTTCTCCCTCTAGTCTACTCTCTTTGCCTTCAATTTTAAAGAGAATCTTATTGGGGTATTCGTAAGGGTTGTTAGGGTAGATAACATGTGCTGGCTCAGGTGGCAACATGTATATTGGTTGTGTAAAGGTTACTAGCTCCTTTAGTACAACAGTAAGCTGCGTCAAATATTACAACTTCCTACTATAATACTGGATAATGTATGGTACAATTATAAGTAGTGCAATAATATGATTTTACAAATAATAGTTTATAATTGATACAATAGTAAATTGAAAGATTTCACAAACTATATCAATTATCACCGTGTGCTGCTAAATTTGGCTAATACTATAACATTACAGATTATTGTACTTCATCATATACTACGGTATCAACATAATCTGAAGAATAGTTCTTTATAAATGTTGATGTTGAGTAGGCAGGGCATATGTCAGTGTCGATGGTTTCTTGAATATCAGACACTGCTGGTAGAGATACTTCAGTATAATGATCTTCATGTATACTCTCTTTTTTAGCTGGAACTTTTCTCCTAGCAATATAATACATGCCATAAGTAATCTAAGTTGATCTACAAGTTAATTACACTATATATTTTTTGTGAATCTGAAGAGTTTTTCTAATTGTGTTTTTTTAATAAGTTTTGCTTGATTCATAATGTAAATAAATTAGAATATAGTTCAAAATAATGTAGTTTGTTTAAAAATATGTAGAATGATATTATTCTTTTCAAATAATTTTGATCAACATTGTAAAATTATATAGTATTGAAAATTCACAAAAGCATTGTTAAAAAATTCAAAATGTTTCTATGTCAAAATATCATTATCAATTAGACACAAGGAAAAACTGAAAACAGAACCACAAGATGCAGATTGCTGGAAGATACTAATGGAAGATGTTTATAAAAATGCAAATGTCTAGAGGAAAAGCTATTGAAAAATACAAATTGCCTACTGTACACAGAGAGAAGGGTGGTAAAATGACTTAGGCTTCATTTTTCTATCTATGCACTCTTAAGGCAATATGCAAAACTATCATAAATGTTTATTCCTCACTTTTCTGTTTTCAGTTATTCTGAGTATCCAACTAATGAATATTCAAGCTTGACGAGTTTTGAATTTGTCAACAAACACTATAGAAATATTCAAAAAATTATATTGTATCTTTCTGATTAAAAACAGTTAAAAATGAGTTTAAATATACATAATGGTTACAAGTTATCACCAATTAACTTAATAACCTTATAAGCTACTTCAGAATGTTATAACTTAATTATTATAAGCTAGCACATACCAATAATGACAGCAACAGGCAATGAATACAGCCAAAGCCAATAGAATAACTACTGCTGGTATAACACAGCCCAGAACAATCCCCACAAGAGGACGACCAGCAGGATTCGTGGTAAATAGCATTTCTGAGGTAGTACTAACAGTGTAGATATCAGAGCTAGATAAAGTATCTGCAGAAATGTCACTAGTAGTAGAAGATATTGTACTTTGATGTATAGTGGTTGAAGCAGTTACAGTAAAGGATGTAGGAGAAGATATAGTGGAAAGGACAGAAGTGGTTGAGGGTGTCACAGGAGGAGTAGCTGTTGTGGAAAGTACTGTTGGTGTGGTTGCAATTGGGGATTGAGTGTTTATTATGGTTGAAGTTGTGGAAGCCAAAGAAGATGTATCTTCTGTACTATTCATACCAGAGCCTACCTCGGAGAACATATCAGGCATACTAGATTCTGGTTCTTCCATGCTGCTCACAGTGCTCATTTCCATCATAACAGCAGAGGTAGTGTTTTCAGAGTTAATATGAGGTATGTGCCATAGAAACAAACAGCAACCAAAGAAGCCAACCATTGAGAAGACATATCCAAACTTCATTACCATACTTGACAACAGTAACCAGTATTCTTTTCACCAATGGGTCAATTCACTGTTTCTTTACTGTGAACCTGAATGGCATATATAGAAGACAATTATAGCCTAATATATCCAGTTGAGTTCTCTAGAGTTTTTCCACTGAGTCCCCAGTCAGTTCTCTATTTGCAAATGTGAAAGCTTTTGACTGTACATTAGATTCAACATGTTGATGCAGTCTATTAATACCAACCACAATCCATATATGGTAATGTTTTTAATAACCTCTACAAGACTCTATTAAGCTCATAAAATTTAAGTGTACTTTATTTTGTTGATGTTATGTCTAAATTGTGGTTTAATTAATTTATTAGTACCTATTCTGACAGTGAACATACACACACACCTACATATATAGCTATGAACATTTTTTATATAAAACAGTTAATATGGTTACTCTGATAAATAGCTATATCTAAAATTCCTGTAGCAGTTCAAAGGAAGATAACGAGGAGAGGGACAATTTCTAGCATTCATTCACCACCCTCTTTTTGGAATAGATATGTAAATGATATACTAACTGCACTACCTAAAAATCTAGTCCCTTCACTTTATCGACATCTACATTATTATAAAAAAAATAACAAATGGCTAGCTACCTACATTACACAAAAATTGAGAATGAAACTGAAAATAATTTTAGATCAGCTCGTTCAACCATAATAAATACTCACAACCACACCACCAGTACTTCCTGCAAAATGGGTAAGTCAGGTTAAAACATTTCAATTTCAATAACTATATATATTATGGCAATGACCATAGTTCATAGTTAGCTATCACTTTAAAGCTGCTAATTTTTTGGGCAAAGGACAATATGATTATCTTTTCTTGTCAAATTTTCTGAATACTTTGGTGTGAAAGATCATCTAAATACCATACTTAGATATTTTAACTTGACTTACCCATTTTGCATACACCATATAGCTAAATATAAAAAAATTGAAAAAATAAGTAAATAAACACCACAGAATCTCCATTGTTTAACCCCTGGATGTGTCTCACTTGCTTTGCTCACTTGCCAACTATTTTACTATAGCTTCTCTAGAAAATGACCGATAGCTAATTATCTAAATGAACAATATATTCTGGTCCTGTTTTGAGACGTATTCTCTATTTAGTTTTACTAACAAGCAGTGTTGTTGCTTTATTCAGTTGTTTTAACTCGCTGCTACTTTAGTCTATATAATCTTACAGTACTAAAGTAACTTGGTATAGTCATATTATGTCAATTAGCCTCTTAACAGAAAACACCCATTAGCTACTACTTGTTTACTTACAGTTCAGATGTAGCTTGGACTTCTCTATTTGCTTAGCATGGCTAAAAGTATATTCATAAAGTATTTATACATTCTCTATTTTGTATAAAGAAGGTAATTGTTTTATTCCAAAAATTGTACATTATTCAGTTGTTTCATAAGTAATAGTGATTAAGACAATGTCTACTGCTCTAACTTACAAGGTCAAGTAATTGCATACTTAAAATGTTCTACTATTGATCATTGACAATTGTGTGTACTAGCAATGCTTCCCTACCCTTGGTTAAGGATACATGAGATCCCTCCTGCTTTCTTTGCCGTGAACTATCTCAGCTTTTCTTATCCCCCACTTTTCCTTTCTTCAGCTCTTTCTTCTTGAGTCACGGAGTCTCTTCTCCTTTGTCTACCACCCCTATTTCTGAATCTCTTTGTCCTTCTACAAATAAGAATTGTGGACACTTAGGTTTATGCAAAAGTCTCGCTTTCTTTTTCGTACTTTTACCTTTCTCTCGGCCTTTACTCGCCGATTCATCCGCTTTTAAGTTACAATTGATCACATTTCTACTGGATGTGACCACACTTTACCCATTTAAACAATGCCGACATCGCAATTCATGCATATACACATCGCGAACTCGAGCGAAAATGTTACTAGTCTTTGTGCCGTGGTTGGATGTGGTAACTGGTCGCCTAGGGTCAGAGAGAAGCATTTTTATAGATTGACTACTACCATATCTTCCCAAGGGAGCAAAACTTAAGAGTCTTAGCAAAAAGCGGCAATCAGAGTGGCAGCTAGGATCAAGAGAGAGGACATCAAGAAGGATCAGTATGTAAAGATACAAGTGTGATAGGATCATTTTATAACTGGAACACCTGCCAAGCTTTATGATGTGAATAACCCTGACTGGGCTCCCTCATTGAAGCTGGGGTACCAGAGTATTCATCCTAGTGGCCGTAACATGCAAAGGTACATCGGAATGATTCAGAGCAATTCAAGGAAGAGAGCTTGAGTAGCTGACAACATGAGGAATGATGCTCAGGGGTGAGGGATAAAGTAGAGCAAAGAGAAGATGTAGCTGAAGAAAATCAACATTATGATGTAGAGAAGCGAGATCACTTAGAACCACTTAGAACGAAAAAAAAGTGTAGGAAGAATATTCAAGATGTTGCAACAAGGATTTGTTTGTACAAATAAAGCTGTACAAACAGACGCATGACAGGACATTGTGAAATTAAAAGATGAAAGATAATACACTGAACAGGTATGTAAAGTAATGAAAAATGAAATTGAAAAATTAAGAAAGGAGGTTGATGAATTAATTTAAGAACAACAATGAGAAATTTTGTTTCACACGGGTCTATCTAACTGGGAAGTGTTTGATGTGCTCTTTCAGTAAGTAGAGCCACAGTTAAGGAAGCATTCAGTTTATCATCTTTTCAGCAGTTGATGAGTATGTTGATGAGGCTATGTCTTGGACTTGGTGGCCATGATCTTGCTTATCGTTATCGAGTGCATCAGTCGAACATTTATGCATGAACTTGATGTTTTATGCTGGACATTAAAGCCTCTGATTGTATGGCCAGACAGAGAAGCCCTTAAGAAGACTATGCCCATGGATTTCTGGAAACATTTTCCAAACTGTGTTGTCATAATTGACTGATGTTTGAGATTTTTCTTGACCGTCCCACAAATCTTCTCACTCGAGCCCAAACATTTTCTTAATACAAGCATCACAATACAGTAAAGTACTTGATTGAAATTACAAGTGACAACATTAGACAAAATTGTTTTTTACATGTGCATTGATTAATATATGTGATTCAATGCTTTTGTTTGATTAATAAAAATAGTATATGATTCAGTTATTGTTTTATTATTGTGATTCAGTTAATTTGTTTAATTAAAATTCAAGATGTTTTTCTTTTCTTTTTAAATTGTGACAGTTTCCTGCAATATGGGAAATACCAATATTTACTAGTAGGAAGAGATTTGAGTTGTAGACAAAAAAGATGGAACCATTCAGAGTGATACAGCATTGTCACAGCCTACCATGTCACAGATATCATCATCTGGCTTCTGGCAATAGAAATACAAAGGCATAACACTATCCCCTTCATACTTTTCATTTTCATCTAATAAATATGTAGACGTTCCACTGCTACAACTTGTAGATGTTCCATTGCTAGACGTTCCACTGCTACAAGGCTCATTTGGTTCCTTACTTGCCTTCACACATTGTGATGTGGGAGAATAAAACTTGCCAAACAATTCTGGAAGGACTGCATTGACAAAAAATTTCTTGACATTGCACACATTACACCTAGCCAGAACTTAGTGATTTTGAAAAATTCTGTCAATTATATGTATAAGTGGGAAATGGCAGCAAGGCGCCTGAACTTCTGGGCTGATCTGTCACATCTGGGGCGACTATTTGTCGATGCCTCCAGAATCCTCCTCTAATGCCGCCTGCATAGGCTAGCTAACCAGCCCTCTCGAAGAGATACAAAGTTTAGACTAACTAAACTAGCATTAATAAGAACAACTGAAGTGCAGTGCCCGCTTGAACTTTATAAGTTCCAGGGCATACACTTGTAACATAAATGGTGCGTCCTCCCGGAACTAGCCAGGGTGCACAGGTCTTACGCAGGCACAAGATGGTACAGTAACTCGCAAAGTGACACACCTACTCTAGCTATCTATATGGCTATAAAAATAAAAGATAAGCAACAATGCATACATACAATAACAATAACTGTTTCTTTCTCGGACTCAGCTCTTCTTTTATGTGGCTGCTCCCACAGTATATCTTATGCTCAGTCCAGACAACAAAATCACAATAGCTCTTCTTACTACAAAATAGCTGACACTGAACCTAAACAAAAGTACTTTTTTACAGTAAGTATTCACATTACTTATTTTGACTTAGTTGATATTAATACATAATGGTCACATCATAATTGATACACATTACTAATTTTTTCCAAGCAAAAATTTGTATCTTCAACTGCTTCTTGAAATTAATTTATGCTTGTGACAATATGGACTCTAAAATTTCAGGAGAAATAAAAAACTACACAGTCAAATTTTGTTGTTATTATCTTAAATTCATAAAGTCCATGCCACAACAGGTACAAGCCACAAAATTATCAGGTGATGCGCCAAAGGCAGGCTGGAGTTGATAAAAAACCCAGATTCTCTCACATGAAAAGTTGTGATGACTTTTTTAAACTAAAACTCAAATATTTTGATTTGCAGATTTTTCATGCTTACAACCCCAATTTGTAGCGGAACTCTTGAACTTAGATATTTCTGGATGACATAATGCCATCACCAAACACTTAGCGAAGGTTGAGCTGGATTACTTTGACAAACTGCTTTTAAACTGCTTTTAAACATGACCCTGTCACGCTTTTCGTTTTCATTCGAAGCCACAAATGAGAATTTGATTGCAACCTAGTTACAGATTCAAAAGTAAAGCCTGCTCTTCAGTTACAGAAATACTATAGTTTTCATCTAGCATAATTAGTTCACAATAATTTAATTCTGCATTTTCAGGCTTATATAATTCCAATAAGCACATAGGTAAACCATTATCCAGGGTTTTGGGAATATATCTGGATTAATATGGTGCTATCAAGGATAGTATTGCAGGCTGCGAGGAACATGCTGCCAAACTACAAAGGAAACTCATTGTCTCATCTTGACTTGGTGTTTTTCACGAACTGGTGTTAGTGACTTAGAAGCACAATGAATAGATACAATGGAAGAAATGGGTGTACCATATTTTGAAGAGGAGAGACAATTAGCAGAAGATGCCACAGTAGATAATCCAGAAAAAGCACATGATACATCAGTAGATGAAATAGATACTTGGGACGTCACCGGAGACGTTCTAAAATCTAGTGATTGTAGAGTAGCAGTACTGCCCTTCTTCCCTACGTAATCTATATCATTTACAGGAGCATATTAGGCTTCCTTGACCCCTGTGGGCATAACCCAATATGCCTTCTTTTGTGTCACTGCCATAAAGTCTCGAATTTGTACTCCACTTGCTATGGCAAATAGAAGAGAAGCAACACGAGAACAAATCTCAGATACACAGTCACAATGAGCAGCAATAAATTTTCCTGCACTCTCTGCATTTACCCAAGGTGTCAAAGGCTTCTCACTCATTATCTAAAAAAGTAAAAAAAAGCAAAATGCACTTAAGTCATTAGCTATTGAATGTCTCACCTTTCCCAGCCAGACACAAAATTAATGTAACAGTCTAGACTCTTTTAGTTGAGCAAATATTCTCCTGTATATCTGCTTGGTGTATACAGCAGGTACATTGCAAAATGAATATGGATTATGGAGGGCCATAAGTCGACATCATCCAGCCACTGGGATCTCTCTGACTCATATGGATCAAAGCCATCCAGGATACTTAGCTTGTTTATATACCTTATCTTCCCATCTGAATCACTCAATGAAGCAAAATATCCTCCTGGTAACAATTTTCGTTTAGAAGCCATTACAAACCATAGCCACGCTTAGATCGCGCAGGTTATATCTGATGGTACACCAATACGGCTGACGACCTCAATTGCGAAATTTAAAATTACGTCACTGCAAGTGGTCTATTCAATGCACATACGCACCTTCAATGGTGAGATTGAGCTTCTTTAGAAGTTAGTAGCAGTCTTTATTAACACTTCTTATCAAATTTTGCTTGAAAGTTAGTATAAGTTGGTTAAACACTGGATTGGGATCAGTTCCAGAGTTTTGCAACAATTGTGTAAATTCTGTCATTGTTTTGGTTTGCCTATTACTCTCGATTATTCTCAATTTTTTGATTACCTATTATTCTCAATTATTCGCAATTCCTTTGGTTAATTATTATTCTCAACTATTCTCAATCTCTTAGGTACGATCATACGGCCTAAACATAACTAGTTTTTTTTCTGAAAAATAAGCCAAAACGGAAAATTCTGGCACGTGAAAGGGATCGTCCAGTACAACATTTTTGATGCTGCATGTTTCAATCTTCGGGAGGCTGCCACTGACTGACTGACTGACTGACTGACTGACTGACTGACTGACTGACTGACTGACTGACTGACTGACTGACTGACTGACTGACTGACTGACTGACTGACTGACTGACTGACTGACTGACTGACTGACT
>WLWI01003628.1_pt1 | contig 13218 bp, 8 predicted proteins | sample 6701501 | NCBI WGS metagenome assembly WLWI01 (sample SAMN12718690, study PRJNA515312) | sponge metagenome | isolation source: marine sponge | host: Mycale hentscheli | place: New Zealand: South Island, Marlborough, Capsize Point | collected 2014-11-01
TATTTTACTCTCACGCCACATTTTCACTCGCCTTTGGCTCGTGAAAATATTTTGCGTGCTCGTAAAATATTTTCCCATATTGTACTCTGACTCGTGCTATAAGTATTATATATAATATATATATATAATATATATTTCAAGCCACTAGACTGGGCTGATTATCGAAGTCAATTCACTCTGTAATGATCCCATTATTACACTAATCTATGAAGCTTATTGAAACTATAAGAATTTGCCACTTGTCATTAATAATATTTAAATTTATGTTCTGAGAATTTATTAGTTGTATGAAGTCAGAACATGGTAATTCCTGAGATTGTAGCACTGAGATTTAATAGGTTATATAAGTTATCAACAATTGAGTTATTGTTTCATCTTTCAACTTGATAGTACAATAGTATTTATTTTTAGTTACAGAAGATATATATTTTTGGCTATTATAGAAACAAAGTTTCCGTGGCCTTTTAATGCTGCAGAAACTAATGAAGAACAAGTAAGTTCAAAAGCTTATTTCAGACAATAATTAAGATGTAAACTTGTATTTATATCTAATACAAGAACAGAACCTAGCGAGATATAGTACCTAGGGATATCTTGCTAACAGACACCAATGAGAGCCATTTCATTCACTTACAGATTTAAGACAAGAGATATTTATTTGCACTCGCCACATTATGACACCATATAGTATGCTGAACTACACACGCAGCTTGTCAGACTTATAAGAATGGGGTTGCTATTTCTCCTGATCAAGCACAAATTAACAGAAAATAGTATCAATTTCATAGAAACTACTCAAGTTAATACGTGATTAATCTTAGTTACTTACTCATTTAGCTTTGCCACATTCTCTAAACGTCTTGCACTGGCAATGTTCTTTACCATCAAACATTTTTTTGACATAATGTCATCAGAAATTGCATTGAAAAAATTTATTGCACTTAATTTGAATGCTATTAGTGATGAATATCCTCGAGATTAATACATATTAGTCAGTAAACTTTGATTTTATCATTCCCCTAGAAACTCTCATTCTCTTGCCTTCAAATTGTTCACATTTTTACCCAGCAGATAATGAACATATTATTCAAACATTCAGCATGGTATTTGTAGCACCACAACATTGGCAAACTGCAAAGTCTATGCTGTGCAATCTACATGGCACCTCACATTTGCTGCATGCAAGTTGTAGAGAAACCCTCCCATTTTCTTCGATTGAAAATCCTTTCTGGCCTCACAAGCTTTAAAATTAGTTACTCTTAAGCATTATTCATCTTTTTGTTTTTTCCTCCCCATGCAAGTATATTGTCCATGAGCCAGGTGAATATGAGTATCAATTGGTGGAGTAATTATTACTTTGATTTTCAATTACGCTGGTGTTGGTAGTGTCTGAAAATTTGTGATGGACTTGTCACAAAAGTAGCTTATTAGGACTTTAGATACTATCTTTCAAAATGTTGGACTCATTTAAGTAATATGTAATGCCTGTTTTTATTGATGTTTACAATAAAACTCTTCCACATTTTTTAAAGTGCTAGATGGTAGGTTCTTATCATTAAAAGATATTTTTACTAGATATGGAGTTACTTAACTTTTGATGAAAAATTCAAATGTCCCATTATTTCAATATTTTAACACTAGAAAATTGGGATCACTATGAAGAACATGGGCAAATAGAAAACTAAATATACAGCTATGCTAACTTGACCAAAATAGTACAATATTCTGCCATATAATTATGTATAGGCATGTTGATATCTCATATAGCTAGATATATTTTCTTGTATTTTGTAATAGATGTGTGTGTTTATTAATGATAAATGAAGGTGGAAGAGTATGAATATGAACAAACTAATATAGTATATGTAATAAATGGGCTTAACTACATTGACACCAAATAAAACTCACTAGTTATACAAAGTGACATACGTACAAGAAGTACAGTATACAACGGCTTCTCTGACAGTGAACTCTTTAACAAGCAAATGAACTCTATTATTGTTTTTCCTTCCTATAGTTAATGTTCGCTTATGACCTCTTAAAGGAAATAACCTCTCAATTGTACCTTGTCCCTAATTTTTTCAGTTCAGACAAGTTACTGTTTGTACCAGCTTTCTGGTAGCTATTCAACACCGCAAGAGTGTGTGAGAATCATAGTTGCTAACCACACCAAACTTTGCATGACAATCATAATGTTCAGGCAAATAGCTATGTCACCCTGTCACGCTTATCTACCTCATGTTTGTCACGTTTCCCTTAACCACTTATCAGTTACCACTATTTAGAAAATACCTAAACTATAACTATGGTTCACCTGTCTATGGCGGTTAATGGTTAAGAAATGGGTCAGTAAAGTTTGGTTAGTTTGGCGTTGACCCTTACTTTTCCATAGTCGGTGAGTGGGTGAATTGTCACTTAGTTATGATTTTTTAATCCAATTTGTACATCTTAATTTATATGGCAGGTTGACAGGCATGAGAATAACAACTTGCATTGAGAAGACGAGTAAATATTAAAGGGAGAGTCCAGCGATTAACAATTGTTTTTGTTTAGTTAACGTTAGGTTATGGTGCCCAAAGAGTCACAAATATTTTCCTGTCATTAATTCATTCTTCAATAATTGAACTTAAGTTTTGCCCTATATAGTCCAGCTGATATTTGCAGAATTTTTACTGGAATTGTGCCTTTGATGATTAAAACATGAAATTTAGTACACAGTTAGAAAATGTCCTTCAAAATATTTTTGGCTACAGGGACATTGTAGATTCATTCGGTGGGGTGTGTGGCATGTATTCCGCAATTATTATGCCTGAGGTTTGTGGGAAGGTGCTAAATTTCAAATATTAATGCTGATATAATTTTGCCACATGATATAAATAGCAGCTGCTCACAGAGGTGACAAGAAGATATGATGGGTTAATTGTAGCTATAGCGAATTAGAGATTTTGGTGAGGAAGATTTATTAACAACAGAACAAGCCCATGTAAATATCCTATGCTAAACTATAATTGTATTCCACACAATGGATGTTATTGTTAGATACATTAGACTACTATTGTTGTGGTTTTACGATTTCTTCAACAATCAAAGTTATTTGTAGAGATAGATAGCCACTACTGAAACTTACTCCCAGTCCATTCTGTCAGTGCAGGAGATCTTATTGCACAAGATTCCCAGTATCATCCTCAGTGCATAGTTTCATATGATAGAATAAAGCCAAAGAAACAATCTGATTAGATGCTATAAATCATGGCATTGCGCTGCACTAGTGGAATTAATTTTGTACAGAAGGGCACACCTACTCTGTCAAGCTCAAAAACATTTCCGGCAACATTTAACATTGTTAAAAATATTGTGGGGTCCTATTAAACGATATTGCTAATCCTATGCTGAACTACATTTAGCTTAACCACAACTGTAAGTCAAAAAATGGCTAAAAGAGGTGAAATTTTTATTACAGGGTGAATCTGCAACATTGTGTATTCTAACAATGTATCAATTTTCATGCTATAATCTTCAAATGTAAAATTATTTTACATATAAGCTTTACTATAATATACCTACTTCCTTAGGTATACTTTCTTGAATAATGTGTGGTTTGTGTGTTGTCATGTTGAGACCACCTACTCTGGTCAGTAGAAGTCATACTATATAAACTGTACAACTTCTAAGTTGTTCTTGGTTTATAGTACCAGTGAGTTTATGGCGGTGAAGGCAGTAGCCCAGATACTTTTTGTGTCTTTATATTTTATCATATGTTTAGCTTGTCAAGAAAGAACTGGGTGGGAAACGGGAGCCTTATCTCTATGAACCAAGCAAGTTGCAATGAATCCTTACATGGCACTCCCCGATGATGACAAAGATTCGCACGACTATCAGACTTCTCTAGAAACAAACTGGCTCAGATACATGACATTTTTTTGCTCATTATGAAAGAAACCATTTCTCTTGTATTGAGCTATAAGATCATATTTCTGAGCTAGTGTGCATTTAATTTGATGTTCTTAATCATGTATCTCATACGTGGTTCACAGATATAAATATTATCTAAATATTAGCAAGTGTAGTGAACAATTTCAAGTAACATTCTGATTATGTGATGCTTACACCGCTCAGTATCAGTAATTTGCATGATCATGCAAATTACTGTCTGTATGTATAAAGAATATGCATTAGTCGCTAAGCTGAAAATGAATTATCCAAATTTAATCGGAAGATACTGCATGACTGACTTAACTAAAGCTCTCAGGATTCAATGCTCCTACTTTACCACAATAGTTAGTTTCTGGAAGGTATTTATAATATAAGTTTAAAGAGGAATTGAAATTCATAGTTATATCAAACCATTATAATAAATCAATAATGCCAAAAAATTTGAGATCATAATAGCTTGTGTGCTTCAGCACAGATGGCGAGTGAGATAGCGCAACTATTGTTAAGGATCACTAAAATTATTTCTCAAAAAAAAAAAAAGATCCTATAGATTAATTGGGCAAACAGTAGTTTCTCATGTCCAGTTTCTTGAGTCCAAAAGTAGCATTTCACTGAAGTTGAAATTTAGCTGCATGCTGAAGTCACAGTGCATTGCTGTGCAACTTATGTGGTGCGGTCATGTAGTGGGTCTCATAGTTGGCTGTGTACTGCTTATTAACAAAGTCAAGATTTTTCGTAAGTACTCAGGTCTGCCCCAAAGATAATGCCACAAAAAAAGTTAATTTCTTATGACACCAGCTCAACAAGTCAATTAACAGATGATGAATTGATTCACACTCACCTCATACAGTAGAGGAACACTCTACTTATCTTGTCCAAGTAGAGACATATGTGAAAAAGGTCATAAGTACCATATCAATAAGAAAACAAATATACAACATTGCAAAGTCTTGATTGCATTGCCCTTTAGAGTATCTTGCTCAGTTTGCTCACTCACCAATTAACACTTTCACCAGTGAATTATTTTTTGCATATGATCGTCAAGTATAAAATGTCATGATAAAGTAATTAATGAGAAAATACTCCAACAATTATATATTATAGTGTTGCTTGTTAGTTATAGATTTGAAAACAAACAAACAACAACACGAAATGTATTGCCTAGCAACAAACCACAAATTTAATCAATTTAAAAAAAAAAAATTATTGAATTAATTTTAATACAAGTCATTGACCTCAGTCATTCGACTCAGTTGACTCCAGAAGAGGACTTCGGCAAGAAGTCAAAACGTTCGGCTAAGCTCTAATTAACATAATATTGGCTGTTAGAAAATTTGCTATTATTTTAAGTATTTCAGCGGAGCATGACTGAATCAACCAGTCATTGTTGTATAATCACTTTAAATAACAGGTCATAACTGGAAAGATTAAAAAATAAAGTTATTGTGAGCATAATAATACGTAAAACATTTTCGTACAGGTGCCACAATATGACTGCATTGGAGTAACACTCACACTACAAGTGATATAATTTCATTTTGCCATATTTCTGCTTCCCGAGCTTTCACTTGTGCCTAGTTAGCTATAAAGGCAACCTTTGATTCTGGCTTTTTTTAATCTGAGCTCTAATGATCTCTGGAAATGTTGTCTTGAGCTAGGAGAGTATCTTCAAGGGCTGATATGAGTTATAAGTAAGAACTACAGCTCTAGTAAACTCATGCAAACCACTGTTAGACTCTTTGCCATCTTTCAGCCTTGGAAAACACGAAATCACTAGCTTTTCAACTCCGTCTGCATCGAACTGAGAAGTCATAACCGCCACATCAGCATACCGAGTGTTTGATGTTGTCCTAGGATTCATTGTCCCCCGCACTGAATTTCTCCCCCCCCCGCCTCCCCTGGACTTCTGGTCCTAGGACTCAGTGTCCCTTAGGACTATTAATCCTAGGACCATCTGTCCCCCCTTAGTACAGCCTGTCCCCCCTTATGATAAGGGTAGAAAGACTTTCTTTGCCAAAACCATTGTACTCTCTTGTTGTTTTAGTTCATAAATCTGGTGATTCGAACTCCACCAGTCCCCGACTCAAGAGGAAGCATGCATAGATAAATATTGCTTCTTTTTCTGCCAGATATCTTCCTCCTTTGACTTTCCCTTGATGATTAGACTTATTAAGCTCTTAGAAATCACTAGAACAAAATACTAGTTCAGAACACCAGGATATGTCATTATAACTGATCATCTTGGGCTCACCAGCACCTCACAACCCATTCCTTAATTCATACGATTATTTATTCCATTATGACCAAAAGTTAACTAAAATATGCAAACCAGTTCTACTTAGATTCTTAGCTAAAATTCCATTTAGTTTAATTTCATTAAGTTCCAACAAAATTTTATTTTATACTTTTAGAGTTCCTTGTAATGACAAAAAAACAAAGTAAAGAATAATGGACTAGCAGTTCAAAGCAAAACTCTAAATGGATAAAAAGTTAATAATTGCTGCATATATATTTTTTGAGGAGTACTTGTCTAGGTTAATCTGGCAGCATTTTTGTGGCACCACTCCTTACATCTGATATTTATTCATGCCACCTTTAGAAGAATCTTCCTTGTCCCATGGTAGCCGACATGTACAAAAAAATTCTCAACTCTTTCTCACACTTAATCCTCTTTCTAGCCCTTTGTCGACGAGAACATGGTAATGTTGGAAAATGTAGAAGTTGCTTGTTATCAACACACATTTCAAAATGGTTACGCATTAATTTTTGATTATACTGTTTCATGTAAGGGTCTGAACCCAAGCAAAGAGTGAGAGCAAAAGCAATTGCAAATAGGCCACAATCTGCAGTACCAACTTGCCTCTCAACTTCTACATATCTTATGTAAAAGGAAGGGAAAACACATTTTATTATGACCACCAGTTGCTTCTTTAAAGACAATAAACTGCCACCACTAAAACTACTGTCAAACACATCCACAGCTCTTTTGGGTGAGAATTTGTTGAATGCACACACCCCAATAATTACTATTGACATGAATAATTAGTATAAAATTGTCACTTCCAGAATTATACTTTTTGCACACTGTTTTAGCATAAGGGTATCTTGAAGACCTTTTTGAAGTGGAAAATGCTCTCGTAGCAAAGAATGTGCTGCATTAATATGCTTATCAGAAAGCCATTCTCCATTCCTCACTGCTGTTCGATCGTTTTCATGCAACCCTAACTGTTTGTTCCAATATACCACAGATGAAACTTTAGAGTCAGGAATAGTTGGTGCAGGAATACTGGAACTAACAGGTGATAAGTTGCAAGTAAAAATCAGAGGTTCCATTCTTTATGGGAGTACTGATGGATTTGCTTGGCTGAGCTACAATAAAATAAAAAGTAGCAGATAATACCAATATAAACATGAAATTAAAACCATTCATTTATGGTGCTTAGCCACTGAAAGCAGTGGTTAGCACAAAACCATAAAACTGACATTTTGCTATCTATGTAATCCCCCTTTTCTGTATATTTTGGTCATACTTCATTGCAGCAGTTGAAATAAGTACAAAAGGACAATACCATTAAGCTAGATTTGAAAAAAATTAAGACCAACAGAGATAGAGAATCAAGTGGTATCAATTTGTGGCTATTTTGCTTTATTCTAAGGCCATCATTGAAGCTATTGGGATGATCTTTCGTTAACAATTACCTTACAATTGTGCTAACCACTGCTTTCATTAGCTGAGTACCCTTGTTACTAAATAACATTACAAATCTATCTCACTTCAAATTTGAAGTGACAATAGCTTGTAAAAGAAACAACAAGCAACTGTCCACTCTGCTATCTCAACTAGTCATAGTCCAGCCGACTTTGTCGCTCTTTGCCATCATTTGGACTAGTCATATCTTACTAATCACAACAATTTCTTCTCGATTGTAATAGGTTTATCAAATTGGCACACTATTGAGAGAGTATTTTGACTTGTGACAAAGAGTTTCATCTATCTTTGTCAGCATCGAAACTTGGAGCAACAAAACTCTCATTACAACTGTTAGAGAGTATGGTCGCCGATTGTGATGAACAATCACAGGAATTACTCGTCTTACATAGCGGGAAATATCTGTAGACACAAGTAAAAAAAAATAGGTGTAAGTAAAAATGGAAGTGATTGAGGTTTATAATAAAGCATACTGTAGGTGTGCTTATAAAACATGTAAATTCACCGTGTATATAAACTATGCAGTACATTCAAGTAAAGGTGAAGTATTAAAAATAGTTCTCCATTCAGAAGATGATGCTTTAATCTGTTCAAGTATTGGCATTGGGGGAGGAAGTGGTGAAATGCTGTCATCAAATAACGCTAAACAAGTTTAGTTAATAGTATAAATCTCCTAAAGCAAACCTAGTGAATACTTACAGCGATGAATATCAGGGGATGAATCTGAAGTTTCGAACTGAAACACCGAATCTTCAGTGAGCTTTGCTCCTTCCTCTGCTAACTTATGATACTTTTTAATCGAAAGCCATTCACAGCCTTCTTAAGAGTCTTGCCTACGAATAAATGCATAACAAAAATGCATGCAGTTTCATAGAAAATACTATTATTGCTGACCAGTTTTGATACTAGATAGTTTGTAAACACCCTTTCCCATGCAACTGCTTATCTTGTATGGTCCATAATAATGTCTTTCCAATTTCCCATTCTTCCTTCCATCTCGGTGACTATTTTTATTAAGACTAAATCTCCTACGATTGGGTTCTTCAAAGTGGCATGAACAAAGGAAGAGATTTTAATTAATACAACTAAATACAGGTAAAAAATATATAAAGCTGTAGTTGTGTGCTTAGCACAGTACGGTGAGCAAGTTAGTCTACTTGCAAGAGTTTGATGTACTGTAATGTCTTAATTGGAAAAACTTGCAATTATGATAGCTAGAATAAACTTACAGTACTTTCTTTCTTAAGGGTGGGGGTGGGGGGAGGGGGTTTATTGGAAGACCTAGTTCACAAAAAGTCATTTTTTAAATTTTCTTATTCATAAAAGTAATTCTTCATAAACAGACAGGATTCCATAGAAGGTGAGGGGGTGGAGAATTTGGGATTCTTTGCTGTTGAAAATCCCCCCACCAAAAAAAACAAAAACAAAACATTCAAATTAAAAAAAAAAAAAGAAATAAGTAAATACAGTGCTATAATTTAAGAAAGCAACAATTATTGTACCTCTTCCTATAACCACTGTATAGAACCCTGGTGTTTCTGTACCTAATACACACAAAAAAAAAAATCATCACACACTGGAGAATTGCTCTCAAAGATGGAGGAAAGAAAAGTTTGAAAAGTTGCTTTGATAGCTTACCAATTAATTGAAGTTTAGAACAGTAGAAATAAAGTAAACCATTAATTTAGATTCTTACACCAATCCTTTTCAGTTTTTTATCATAATAATTTTCTAACGGACTTGAGCTTTGTCAATGTTTCTTTTAACATTCTGGTAAATTCCTTTCTTCACATCATTCATTGTCTGAACATAATTCTCAGTTATTATTATCCTGATCATCACTATTGTCTTGTATATTGCCCAAAATCTCCATTTCAATTGGCAAAACAGGTTTTCTAACAAATGCATAATAATAATAATAATAATAACAATAATAATAATAATATTATTATTATAAGTTCCCTAAATCATTACCATCATACCTCAAATACATAACCCTCCAAAGGTGTTGTATTCGTTGACCTCTGAATAGAGGTACGATAAGCAAACAGCACACTATCTATGCAATCGTCCCAGTCATCCTGCTCTTTTCTAACAAACTTCAGCATTGATTTCTGTAAAGTTTGATTAAAACGTTCCACAAATCCATTCGTCTGTGGGTGGTAGGCCAATAAAATTCGGTACTCTGTTCCAGTGGCATGAAAGAGATACTTGCTTTCTGCAGTTATGAATTCATGACCTTGGTCACTGATGACAATTTCAGCACTTACAAACCTTGCCAACAATAATTTCAATGACACAATTAATACAAAATTTAGCCGGTTACAACACTACTGTATTCATTTCTACCTGCATAGCATTTTGTTCAAAAAAGAGCAACTCCTTTAGCTGACTGGTCCTTCAAGGGTTCCACCTGCGGCCTTTCGGAAAAGTAGTCAACTAAAACTACTATGTACCTGTTCCCTTTTGCAGTTATAGGAAGTGGTCCCACAATATCAATACCGATCTATCTATACACAAAAATAAACAATGACCTTTAATTACACATTAATTCTATTATACTATTTTCATTTACTGTTTTCAATACTTGGGAATGAACTTTAACGGGATGCAATGGAGCGAGAATTTTCCATCATTTGTAGTCTGGCATTCTTGCTGGCAGATCTGTATCGTATTTCAAATATCTTCAGTAATCACTGGCCAATAAAATCTGCTGGAGATTTTTCCAGGGCTTTGTCTCTACCATAATATCCTTGTTCGGGTTCTAGCCCTCCACAAGACATATCTTCATAACTTATTAGCTAGCTTCACTCTGTTACATACTCACTCATAAGTGCATACTCACTCATACGCGCATACTCAGTTTTAACCTCGTCGATGTCCTCGGCGTTAGTCGTCGATGTCGTCGATCGTCGATGTCATTCCTCTTTTGTTTATAACAGTAAACAAAGCATCATTTTTGTTAGTTACCAATATTTTAATATTAATGTCAGTTACTCTGTACACTGCCACCTGTTGGTATTAATCTTTACTCGCTAGTGAGTCTATATTTCAAGGGATCTGACATTAGCTACTTGCTAACTGGTATACTCAACTTCATCGGGACAAGATCTGGACGGTCCCGCACACTTTATATAGTCATTCTTTTCATACTTTATTACTGGTCTCATTCAACTCATTCTACACCTATTAAATGTTTCTTATGGGAAATTACAACTGTAAATAATGCTTTGTCATCATCATATAGCTAAAACTCAGATGGGTAATTTTTAAAAGATACTATAAAGAAGGGAGAGAGAAGGCAGGACCCTTTGCCTCTACCCCAAGCCCAAGCCCCAACCCTAGCACTAGCCCGTAGGATCGTCCACAGGAGAAATTATAGCCACCATCCCTATCCCTAACCCAGCCCCAGCCCCAACCCTAGCCCAGGAAATGACTGATCCTGAGATGTTGCCATCCGCCGACCACATCAACGTAGAGGCCATTAGCGAGGAGGAAGACCTCCTAAGAGAGACGGAGGAGGAAGAAGATAAGAAGCTACTGTCGCTGAGGCAAACCTATAAAAGAACAAAATCAAACCTAACAAAAATAAGAAGTCACCTAGCCTTCATCAGAGACTGCAAGACACTGGACAAAACTCCCAGAGGACTGAGAGTAGAAGTGACATGCAATGCCCTCCTGGCTGAGCTGTCGACAGTGAAACGAAGATTCGACTCAACCATGTGAGTATGTCCAGGCTCTCGAGGACCACTACAAGATGGCAAAACAAAAGCTGCAAGGGGAGGTCAACACCCAGATTGAAACCATGAGGAGAGAGGCAGACAGATCCAGAAGAGAGGTCAAGAGAAAGCACATGGACATGCTCCAGAAGACGGAGGAAAACATAGACAAGCTGAAGGGAATACTGGAGGAGGCGAAGAGGAAGAAGCTGGAGAACTTGAGGAGACCGGAGAGGGAGAGGACGCAGAGAGCCACGAGGTACAGGCCGTACGATAGGAACAATCAAGCCCAACCCAGACAGCAAAGACAAAGTACCACAGCAGTGAGAGAGAATGCCCCTCAGAGACAAAGCAGCAGCCAGCAACAAGCCCATGGCTGAAGAGGTAGCCAGACTGTCTGGGATGCTGCAGACGCTGATAACGAGACTGCCACCTGCGCAGCCACAGCAGAGACCTCCACTCCAACCCTACCCTCTGGGCCAGCAGCCACCACAGCTGCTGCCACCCGGAGGGCAAGGTCTGCCGGGACAGCAACCACAGCTGTTCGGGGGGACCTACCAGGGTTTTCAATAGGGAGACAGGCGGACAGTTCCGCAGTCATATCAAACAATGTCAATACATACTGTATTCCTTGTATTCCTTGTATTCAAATTGATAAATATACTATCCAATTAAACTCAACTCTGAATTCACAAGTATATCCCAGTATTGAATCAAGGATATATTATAACACTTGCACAATTAGTAAACCTAGAACTAGCATATCAATTAGGAACAGAACGTATAAACCACACAACAACCGAGACAGATATGAGAGATCACTTAACAAAACCAGCACGGACAACACAGACGCACACAAATACATAACAAATCTATCGACAAAGACGCTAACTCAGTGTCAACTTCATCCCAACTACACGTATTAACAGAGAGAAATTGAATGACACAGTACGAGAGTTCCAACATTCGAACAGACTAAAGTACTACTTCAGAAATAGTGAGTCACAGGAGATACATCCATTCAGACAAAAGAGCACTTGGGTGCCACCCAGAGCCTCAGACGAAGTAGAGACGTACCTACAGAGAATAGAGAAAGACATAAAAGAATTAGAACAGACAAGCTTCTTCCAAAACATGACCAGAGCAGAAATTCAAGCTCTCAAGGAACTAGCAGCCGACCCAGAAATAGTGATAAAGAATGCAGACAAGGGTTCAGGCATAGTAATAGAAGACGGAGATAAATACATAGCAGACGGGAAAGAACACTTGGAAGATACAAACATATATGAGAAAATTGACGCAGACCCAACAGTACAATTAGCGAAGGCAATCAATAAGTTTACGAATAGAATGCATGACAAGGGAATCATAGACAGCCCCACCCACACTTACTTGCACTTCAAGGAGGAACAAATGCCCAGGACACAACAACTGTACTTCCTTAAGGGTGCCCGCACATAGCAACGCGCACCGCCTGTAGATCCGGACATTAATTTATTCCCGCCAATACCCGAGCAGAAACAATCGCGCAGTAGTAGCAGAAGTATACTTTGCGAAGTTGTGGTGTGTTAGTTTAGCTTCTTGTTGTCTTTTATTCGTTTACAGCAACTCTCCATACGTTGTCTGAGCTCACACAGCAAGTTGCACCAGGCTGCCTCTCCACCAGTAGCCGTTCTCCGGACTATGCGCACCTGAACTCAAGCGGATGGATCCACCAGGCTTGATTTCTACGGAGCGAAGACTTCCCAAGCTGCGCAAATCTAATACCTTCACCTTTGGCTATCTCCAATAAACTGCTCTCTCTTCGGACTCTCTTGTTATTGTTGTATTGATGTTTGTTTACTCTTGATATAGGCG
>WLWI01003630.1_pt1 | contig 13216 bp, 7 predicted proteins | sample 6701501 | NCBI WGS metagenome assembly WLWI01 (sample SAMN12718690, study PRJNA515312) | sponge metagenome | isolation source: marine sponge | host: Mycale hentscheli | place: New Zealand: South Island, Marlborough, Capsize Point | collected 2014-11-01
GGGGAGAGGTGGGTATGTGGGGGGGAGGGTATGGAGGTTAGTAGTTGTTGAGCAATAAACATTAGGGCAGTTCAAGTTCAAAGTGTATCTTTGTGACTACTAAAACCTAAGATTTGTGACATAGCTACTCATGGAAAATAAGATCAAAATCACTGCATGCTATGGAGTTCCACTAATGCAGATGGCTGGAGGTTTATGTAAGAGAGGGTGGTGAATAAAGGATAGCTAGAGGGAAAAAATGGTGTAGGATAGTTATTGATAATAAATGCAATTTTGTTTGGAGTGCAAAGAGAGAACGGGTAAATGACTTAGGTGGTGAGCTACATAAATACAGTATAGGTAAGTGAGAAAATAAATAAAATAAAAATTATATAAATCAATAAATAATTAAATAAAACTAATTTAATAAATAATATGTAATAAATACTTGTATTAAATTGAATGTAATGAGAAGTAAATTAAAGATATTAAAAATAAAACTTTAATAAATCCTTCTAAGTGAACTGTTTCCAAGTGGAAGAATAGACTCATTACCTTTGGAAGTTGATGCCACTTTTATCACACAATTATCCCCATGGCAGTTACCGTAGCCATTGTTATGCTATTATATTGTATAATTGTATTATATAATATATATAGTATAAATATATATTTATATATAATAGTACTTATTACATGAGTCAGAGTGTGATATAGTAAAATATTTCAAGTGCAGGCTAATTTATTTTCAAGAGCCAGAGACAAGTGAAAATAAAGCCTGAGAGTGAAATATCTAGCCATATCACTCTGAAGAGAGTGTAATAAGTGGTTTATTCCATGCTAGATATCTTCACTGAAAGAGTTTGTTGGTAACTCTTGGTGTAAAGTTATCCATAAAACCCTCTAGGGGCTCCCCACACCCCCCCCCCCCCAGCTGATATTTAGCAGATGCTCTAACCTGGTTGGGTAGGCTCCACTTCAAGTAAGGTAGCTGTAAAAACTGAAAACTGGTAAGCCAAGCTGGTTGCTGTAATTATTAGGGCAATGAACTTGCAGTATAGCCATGTGATAACATGAGCTCACTGGCTAAAGATAACATTATAAAGATATCTGCTTGGAAGAATATGTGTATATATATATATATATATATGAGTCATGTGTCACATGAGATATTTCAGAAGCTGGCTAATTATTAGCAACAGTCAGAGGAGAGTGAAAAGAGCCTGAAAGTGAAATATCTTGCCCTATAACCTATATAGCTACATTGGATAATCTTCTTGAGTATTTTCGCATTACAGGAGTGGTGAATATTTTCCCAAATTGAACGCTGCATATTGAATGTTCCAACATGCCCGTGCATAGTTCTGGACTACTGAATTCTTGAAGTATGTCAGCGTTACCTCTGAACGTTTAATGAGAGAGATGAGATCCTCCTTGGACCACCTAGCCCAGAAGAGGCGAGTCACTTTACGACACAGATTCTAGAGTCAAAGGAGGGAGAATGACTGAAAAAGATTGGGAAGGATTGGGCAGTGACTCAAGTGCCTTGCCCACAAGAAAATACCCGGAGTCAGTTGTTTCAATGCCTATCTCCTGAGGGATGAGAGGGCAACTGCTCATCAAGCTGGTCATCTCTTCAAAGGTGAGTTTGACAGTAAGATCACACATCTCTTCATGGGCTTGACATCTGCTCCTCAAGAACACTATAGCTGAGTGGGGTACATGCTTGGGAATAAGTTTAAATCAGCCACCAACGACAACCAGACAGTGAATCCCACCGCTGCTCTAGCCTCGACAGGGGGAGTGCTTGACAATGATGTAGTCTGTTCACAATTTGTTCACACATGCATGAGGTAAAGGGTTAACATGTAAATGAATTAAGAAAGATGTGCACAACTGGGAACATATAGCTCAATGTATGGATAGGATTAGAAGATGTATATAGTGTGTGTAGAACTATTATCTTTGTAGTGTAGAACTGTTACCTTTGTAGTGTAGAACTGTTATGATAGCATGGAAAATTGTGGTATTTGGATAAATAGCACTCGTAGGGCGAGATATTTCACTCGACTTTGCCTCATGAAACTTGTGCTATTAATACCGAATACCACAGTTTTCCAATCTATTATATCTCCATATACTTGATACATACTACTACTAATGCTTTATTTACCACATGAATTGGCATTCATTTTTGTCATAACGCGCTCAAGACTGTGGTCATTTTGTGTACTTAATTTCCATTGTAGTTTTGTGTGTGTCTACTTCCTGTTGGTATCATTAATAAAAGTCACTTGTTTTTGTAGTCAGTTCTGTGGTATATATTAATTTGACAAGTTATTACATTGGCGACGAGGATGGCTGCACAAATCAGCAAAACGACGAGTTTCGTTGAGAAACAGGAGGAGTGGACACAATACGTCGAAAGATTGGAACATTTCTTCTAGTCTTGCAGGGCCAGACCCTTCGTATTCTTTACTTATATCTTCTTGGAGATGCTCAGCTCGTGACCGCTCTAGGCTATCTGCTCTACGTAGTGTAATAATAGGATGACGTTTCTTAAATAGTTGCCACCAATGATCACTTGGACCTAGCTCTTCATTAAAACGATAGGCGCAGCCAGAACGCTTGGCAATAGCCAGGGAATCCTCGTTCAGCCATATATAGAAGATAGTTTACTAGAGACTTTTCTTGAACTCAAGTAAGAGCTGTAGAAACTTCAGGTTTACTACCATGCTTTACTCGACCCTTATCACTGGTCCAATTTAACCGAGGACGCTTGAAATTTGTAGGTTCCTCTCTAGAGTCAGACTGCATAAGTATAGTCGGCTATAAACACATAATATATTCCACACAAAAAAAAAATTGTGAGCTTAAAGCAAAGCTATAACACTACTAAAGTATTAATCTGCAAAAAGAATAACTCCAAACTTAAGTCACCACCCCTTACAAGCCCTTTTTTCTACATACCGTCATACCGATAAACAACTGAAAACTAGTATAGTAGTGGTGGGCGATACCGAGTAGTTGGTATCGATACTTCGATACTTCCAGAGGAAAGTGTCGGTATCGATACCAGAGTGGTATCGAACAGACTTCGATACCAAATATTACTATTAGCCCTGCCCAGACAGAATATCGACCTTTACCGACATCTCATTGTGGCCTTGCTTTGCTTACATGTAATACTACTCTTCCAAATCATTTTTTTTGACAATTCATCTAAATTCAAAAGAATAATTTAATTAATTAGTGCGCATGCGTGGTATCGATATAGGTATCGATACCACCATAGGTATCGATACAACCGTTCGAAAGTACTTGGTATCGATATCGAAAACATAAATCCGGTATCGCCCACCACTATAGTATAGTAGCTCACGAAGAAAGTGGACTAACAACCGCAGTTCATTATCAAAAAACTCATTTCATTGGTTAATCAAATCAAATCAAATCATGTGACCAATTATAGCGCCGCGCGAGGGCTAGGGCTAGGGCTAGGGCTAGGGTGACCAATCAGAAGAATTCTTTGATAAGAACTGCGGGATGGCTCACCGCTACCTACTCGAACTCAGCAAGTTTATACTCTAAATGATGCACAGTCAACACTGAATCTATTGCGCATGCACACATTATTCAATTACGTTTCAAACGGGAGCGAGTAGAAGCGGGTTGGCAAGAATGGTACCGTAGCGGGTTGGCGATAATAGGTACGTTTACGCTAATGGGTTAGCTGAAAGAGCGGTGCAAATTTTGAAAACTGGGCTTTAAAAAGTGCACAGAGGGAAACACACAAACTCAGATACAGGATCACACTACAAACTACCACTGGAGTGTCTCCAGCAGAATTAATGTTTGGTAGACGTTTAAAAAGAACAAGAAAGACAGAAAATAAATCATGATAAAAAAGCGGTTGAGCATGAGTTTGATGTGGGAGAAAATGTTTAAGCCAAGAATTTCAAGCCAGGAGACTCAGAAACATGGTTGCCAATAATTTCAGGCCAGGAGACTCAGAAACATGGTTGCCCCACAGTAATCATGAAAGACATGGCCCAAGAAACTTTACTGTCAGTTCCAAGACATGTATTACATTCTCCTAAGTCTTCAACAGCTGAAAGGTCATTAGTGGAATCTGAATTCCAATCAGAAACCACCAATCTTCCCAATGAACTGAGCTGGGAAATGTCATCATCCACCACTGCTGAGCCCCAGACCTCCTCTGGGTTGCAAGATCACTACCAGATGAGATGTCAGCATCTACATCATCAACACAGGTGGAGCCTGTGGCCACAACCTCACCACTTTAGGCAGAAAGAGTTGCCGGGTGCCATCCATTTTCAGGGCTAGTTGATTCGGCAGGTGAGTTGTTACACACTCCTTAGAGGTCAGAGCTACTTCACCACACATGACCTGAAGGGGTTGCCGATAGGTAAGCTAATGGGGGTTGTTAGCTAAAAGAGCAGTGCAAATTTTGAAAACTTGGCTTAAAAAGTGCACAGAGGGAACACACAAACTCAGATACAGGATCACACCACAAACCACCACTGGAGTGTCTCCAGCAGAATTAATGTTTGGTAGACAGAAAATAAATCATGATAAAAAAGCGGTTGAGCATGAGTTTGATGTGGGAGAAAATGTTTACGCTAAGAATTTCAAGCCAGGAGACTCAGAAACAAGGTTGCCCACAGTAATCATAGAAAGACATGGCCCAAGAAACTTTACTGTCAGTCTGATTCAGGAAAACGTAGTCTGGCATTGACATGCCAACCATCTACGTCCAAGACATGTATTACATTCTCCTAAGTCTTCAACAGCTGAAAGGTCATTAGTGGAATCTGAATTCCAATCAGAAACCACCAATCTTCCCAATGAACTGAGCTGGGAAATGTCATCATCCACCACTGCTGAGCCTCCAGACCTCCTACTGGTTGCAAGATCACTACCAGATGAGAGGTCAGCATCTACATCATCAACACAGGTGGAGCCTGTGGCCACAGCCTCACCACTTCAGGCAGAAAGAGTTGTGTCAGAGCTACCTCTCCAGAGAAAGTAGTTCTTGGTTCTGAAGCATCCTCTGCTTCATCACTAGTCTTGTCACCTACAAATGAACTTCCACGACGCTATCCTACTCAGTCGGCATCCACCAGATCGGTTTAAATAACCTTGAATTAAGAGTAGAAGATGTCATAACCTCAAGACTGTGGTCATTTTGTGTACATTGTAGTTTTGTGTGTGTCTACTTCCTGTTGGTATCATTAATAAAAGTCACTTGTTGTTTTTGTAGTCAGTTCTGTGGTATATATTAATTTGACAAGTTATTACAATTTTATGTTTAACAAACTGGTGACTTGAATAATTATTTACAAGTTCAACCTTAATTATTGACGCATTAATCCCTTCACTTAATAACACAGAGACTGAACAACAATGAGGGGACGATATTCTAGTCTTACGAATTGTCAGACACATACACACACACACACACACACACACATAGCTACCCTCCAGCTTTTCAACCAAATGAAATCCCAGTGAACTAAAAAAAAATTACTCATTACAAAAAGGAAATGGAAGTTCCTGATTTAACCAATGGCTGATTCAAAAAAAATTTCCCCCAGATTTTTTCCTTTTTATTTTTTAGATAGTCTCATGGGATGATTATTTGGTCTGGTTCCAGATGCAAGCTGAATTCAACATCCTGGAATAACATTCTGTCCAATAACCACCTTCAAGTTTGCCTTCAATATATTATTTTAATTTATGTATAGTGCTCAGAATAATATAGTAATGCCAGAATAGTCAATATATACATCATACACATTTGTATCATCTTCTCTATTGTATTTACTATGCTGGGACTTGATAACATGTGGCTGTTGTGCGCGGAATATATTGCTCCCAATTTTGTGCTGCATGTTTTTCCAATGAAAGTTGGGAATAGGATAGTAAAACGAAAATTATCAGCATTGTGATTGCTTACAAAAACATGTATCTTTAGAAGATTATAAAAATTGGGACTTGGTGGTTCACAGAGCTAGATAATAAACATGGTAGTCACTGCATACTCCATCCATATCTTCTAAAGACTTATCCATATTTTAAAACTATTGCTACTGGAACAACTTAAAAATGTCTGAATGTGATTGGCCAATGTAATTCTACTAGGATTTAAAAACAATATATATATAGTTAATCTCTTAAATGTTAGTCAAAACTTGGGGCATTTCCCTCATTTCCTGCATGTATGTAAAAAGGATTTCTGAAAAGGAAGTGGTTTGGTTCAAATTGAAGGTATAGCTAAAATTGTATTTTTCCCCCAGTGGTGCCAGGTATATAAAGAGAATGAATGCTGCTACATTAGTTGCTCTTTTGACTAGTTGGTCTGCTAGATAATTTGTTTCTTTAAGGATAATACTACACAATTATCAGAAGAAATTGCAGGAGTTCATCACTAGATATGTCTAATATAATTATCCCTAGCCTAGGGAACCCCTTTAATCTAGGGATGCTCTACGATGCCCACTCAGAGAAAATCATTGCTGCTAAGACTCTGTGGGATTCAAAAGTCCTAGATTCCACCAAGAAAGTCACCCTTCAGCCTAGTTCAAGTTTTGAGATATATGCTGAGAATACCCTATCCGAGAAAGCAAAGAGTCTTAACGTAGAAGGAAGCTTGAAGCTCAGCCTGCTGGGAGGAATGGTTGAGATAAACGGTGCTGCAAAATACTTGGATGACGATAAGAGCTCAGAAAGGCAGGCTAGGGTAACCTTAAAGTACAGCTCCACTTCTCGGTTTGAGCAGCTTACAATGGAGCAGATAAGTGGTATTCAGTTTACGAAGGTCTTGGATGACAAAACAGCCACACACGTTGTCACAGGCATCACTTATGGCACCGATGCTTTCTTCATCTTCGATCGGTCTCTCACTGAAACAGAAAAGATAAAGAAGATCAGCGGTAACATGGAGGTCATCATCAAGTCAATAGCACTTTCAGGCTCTGCTTCTTTGGACACAAAGTGCAGAGATGTGGAAGAAGCCAACAAATTTCACTGCAAATTTTATGGAGATTTACAGCTTCCTTCGAATCCATCTACATTCCAAGACGCTGTCAAAGTTTACCAAGAATTGCCGCAGCTAATAAATGGAAAGAATGGTGATGCAAGCGTTCCAAAAGTCATACACTTACAGCCCCTTTCAGATTTCGATGGAGGACATCTTCGCATAGTTCGCTCCATTAGTGATGACATGGTTTCTCAAGTTGAACAGATCCTGCAGTACTGCACAACAATGACTGTACGTGCTAATGATCTCACAAAAAATGAAATTTGCTCCAACTTTGTTGATCTAGAGAGTCAAATAAAAGGTTTTCAAATGCTAATCAATCGTTTCAAAATTAAATTCATGAAAAAGCTCGCCTCAATTTTACCCAAGATTAGAGGTCAGGGAGCAGAAGAAGAGGATCTGGCTAATCTTATTAGCTCAGTTCATGCATCCCCGTTTAACTTCAAGGATTTGGAAAAATACATAAAGGGTAAAAGCAAGGAGATGAAGCAACTCTCCCAGTACCTGAAAAATATGCAGAAAGTCCCCAAAATTAACCTTCTTCTACCCAGCAGAGATGGTGACTTAATGACTCTAACCTCCGATGACGAGATCGAGCACGTTTTCTGCTTTGCTTTTAATGTCATTTCAGATTCTACCACTTACATGGAAGCCTTAGAAAATTACTTGGCCACTGATCAAGCCAAGTCCGTCAAAGCCAAAGAGTGGTTTGACATAGCTGCCATAGCAAGTGACTTGCGATCGAAGTCTTTAGATTTTGTGGACTTTGTGCGAACTAACTCAGATGTTGAAGGCTTCTCTTTTGCCGTGACCGACTTGAACGAAGAGTCAGATGCTTCTGGTCCCGCTATTATTTTGTACAAAGACGGTTCACCTGAAGAATACGAACTTCCCGGAAAACCAGTGAATCTCAAAGCCACACCTATTGGATACAACAGTGTGAAACTTGAGTGGGATAAGCCAGAGGTAGGGGCTGATGCAATTGTTTCCTACAGGGTGTATTACTGCATTGATAGAGAAGATAATCCTGAGATTGTAAGGGAATATACATCAACTTCGACTTCACAAACATCTTGTCGAATAAATTCTTTGACGTCGGGAACCACGTACAAGTTTTGGGTGCAAGGAGTTTGCGATATTGGAGCATTGTCAGTTGAAAGTGATAGTTGCATTGGCAAGACCAACGAGAAGCCTCGACCTGCTGATCTCATTCTACCGCAGTGCACGCTCATCGAGAAAGGTACTCCAAATATATACAAGTTGCCTTTACGCCTTGTAGATCATGACAAAGATGCAGGACTGTTCAAATATCGGATAGGAAGCATTCCTAAGACAGCGAATCCCATACCAGAGAAAGTCATGATGGTTGTGGGCGCTACTGGAGCTGGAAAGAGCACAATGCTTAATGGTTTAGCCAATTATATAATGGGAGTGAAATTCAGTGATTCTTTTCGATTCAAAGTGGTCGTGGATGAGGCCTCAAAAAGCCAAGCTCACAGCCAGACTAAAACCATCACTGCTTACACTTTCTATTCCACACAACTAAATTACACTCTCACCATAGTCGACACACCTGGATTTGGAGACACCGATGGAATCAAGAGAGACAAATACATTGCAAATCAGATCAAGATGTTTTTCAATGGCCAAGATTGTGGCGGGATCGATGTCTTGCACGGAATTGGATTTGTAACACAGTCCTCTCTGGCGAGACTTACACCTTCGCAGAAATACATATTCGATGCAGTGTTATCGATTTTTGGAAAAGATATTGTTGATAATATATTTCTACTAGCAACTTTTGCAGATGTCAACACTCCTCAAGTTTTGGAAGCAGTAAAAGAAGCAAATATTCCATTCCAGAAGTGTTTTAAGTTCAATAATTCTGCTCTGTTTGCTCCAACCAACAACGATGAAGCTTACTTCAATTCTCTTTATTGGGAGATGGGATTTCAGAGCTTTGCTCACTTCTTTGTGCACTTCAATAAAGCTGAAATGAAAAGCTTGTTAATGACCAGAGAAGTTTTAAAAGAGAGGCAGCATCTTGAAATGCTCATACCAGCACTGCAAGTTCAAATTAAAGTCGGTCTTAACAAAATGGATGCCATTGCACAAGAAGAAGCAGCTTTGATAAAGCATACAAAAAGTATCATGGAGAATAAGAACTTTAAATATGAGTGTACTGAACAACGTATAAAAGAAATCCCGTTGGCTTCTGGAACCAACACCACCACATGCAGAAATTGTAACTTCACGTGCCACGACGATTGTGCCTACGATAACAGTCGAGATAAAGCTATGTGTTGCGCAATGACTGACGGAAGCTGCACAATGTGCCCCAAAAAATGCCACTGGTCCCACCATTCCAATGTTCAATATCGCATCGAGTATTACTCAGTTAAGGTAATGAAGACTTACGAAGCCAAAAAAGCACTTCTTGATGAAGCTGAGTCAGGGAAGGAAAGAGTTGAGCGTATATTGGCAGAGAAAAGAAAAGAACTATCAGATTTACAAGCTGCAGTGTTCTACAAGATTAAGGAAGTGCAAATATGCAACGAGAGGCTTGCAGAGATTGCTTTAAAGCCTAACCCACTAACTGAAATTGATTACTTGGAGCTCCTCATTTCCTCAGAAGAAAGTGAGCAGAGAGAAGGCTGGAAAGTACGTATTGCGCAGTACAAAGTGCTTATTAACGAAGCTCAAGTATTGAAGACAGCTTCTGATATCGATATTGAACAGAAAGGGAAAACATTGTGGGAGGCGTTCAACGGAGTAATGTCAACTACTATCACCACTGTCAGTACAACCATTAGCACAGCTGTTAAATCTGTGACTAAAACTATTAAAGGAACTTAGTATCCTAGTGATACTTGGTGCTTAGTAGACATTTATCGTGATTTCTGTATGTATGCCAACTTTTGTTGTAATTTGAAATCATTACCTGTGTGCTTTAGCTGCGTATATTAAAATTGTTGTCATTAAAATTAAATATAACAATTTAAAAAAATAGCGATAAATTAATAAGCGTATCAATAAGTACTGTTATCGGACATGTTCACTGTAATAAAGTATATATTATACATTATATCCACACTTCAATTATCCATACTCCCAAATATAGACAACTGTAGAGCCATAATGTATCACTGAAAAGCATGGAATGAATTTATCTGGTGATTATGAATTCACAAATTTCACATATCCAGCCACTTCTCCTACCTTATTTTGAGAATGTTCGATATATCCTGTGTGTAGATTTACACTCCTCTTCTGCTCATGATGTAAATGCCATACAGTCATCCACCTCATGACATAAGGTACATATCGTGTCTTCAATTGGCCTCAGGTGTGTCCTCTTATTATCTACTAATGCATCAGCGTGTGCTTCCATGGCAATTTTTAGCTTCACTAATTTCAAACCTCGAGCCTGTGGCATTAAAGGTTTTTTGTTTCTGTTTTTTGTTTTTTTGTTTTTTGTTTGTTTTTTGTTGTTTTTTGCTTTGTTTTTTTTTTCCGAGAATAGTGAAGAACTATACAATACAATACAAAATAATATAAACTGAGTTACAGTCAAAAAGCAAATGAAATTAAATCAGTTTAGATGTGCTTCTGAGTCACCAGGTCTACTGCTGCTGGTATTCTTACAGCATGTCCAATGGATGATCTGGCTCCTCGTATGGCTTGGATATAAGAGGACCGTAGAAGAGAAAAGGATAGGCGGCACCGTAGAGTACTGCTATAACTGTGTTCCCACTTATTGGCGAGCATGGACGCTAATTTTTTATAGAATATACTGGCTTCCTTTGCTATGCCACAGGTAGTAGAGAGTACAACTGGTGTGAATGTGGCGTGTTCCACTTCTCTAATTCTCTCCTCATATGCCCGTTTCTTGGCTTGTTCGTGCTTCCTATACACTGGCATAGGGGTTGAATACCCTTGTGGCATTAAAGTAAGTTTTACGCTGTGTCTGAGGTGACTGCCATTTCAGTGTCTTAGCGTAGCGAGAGGCGCTAGTCTGAGGGGACCAACATACTGTCGTTCGAACAGTGTGCAGCGCCTGAATAATTTTGAACATAACACATTCGGTAGTAAAGCATGCTGACTAACACCTCTCCCATCAATGAATTGAAGACTCTATAGTATCCCTGCCCTCAAGATGGTGGAAACTGACTAACATCCAGGGTTCAAAGTCGCATTACAAGTACAAAAAAACAACAACATAAAACACACCATCGTATACTCTATATTGCCACTTATCAATAAGCAGCCAGCAAGATAGAACGCTGCTCTGAGCCCATTCAATTGTCTAAAATGTCTTGGGGCTAATCCCTACTGAACTGGAAGCAGTTCCAATTTCTCGTTCTTCACTAGCGTAATTAGCAAAGTTCTCCATGCTAAGATGACTGAGGTAATGAAGATAAAACCATTTATTTCATACCACAGATATAGCACTATATATACCATAAAGCTACGCTGACATGAGCAATAAATAAACATGTTCACAGAACTATACAACACATATATGTCCAGAGATGAGAAAATAGAGTTGGTTCACAGTTTACATGATTAGGATCCACTTTAGTATTCCACGGTAACCACCTTCACCTTGTAATACTCATGAAGGGCATCCTCACCTGGAAAACAAATTACACAATGATAAACAAAGTTCAAGCTGCTAGCTTCTATTTAGGATAACTCCCAAGCATTCAAGCTAACTCACACAAACCAGCAGAAAAAAAAAAAAGAAAAAAAAAAAAAAAAAAAAAAAAAGCATTTGCAAAACTCTTACTTGTGGTTCATAATGATTTCGAAATGATATAATGCACCTTAAATACCAGAATTTCCTACAAATGTCTTACCGAGATCTTTGCCAAATCCAGATTGCTTGAAGCCTCCAAAAGGAGCAGCACTGTCAGTCTTATTATAAGTGTTGACAAACACAGTACCAGCTTGCAGATGTTCACTCACATACAAGGCCTACAAAGGGACATATGACAAATCAGGGTTCCAACAGAAAAAAAAGAAAAAAAAGCAAGCCTGGAGAGATCTCAGTATTCACACAAGTATAGTAAGCCTCTTCATGTATTCTGTACTTTTCAATAGTTTTCTTCAAGCTACAGTGTAAGCCTGAGCAGCAATCCAAAGTAAGCACCATGAAAAAATTTTGTAATGTCTTTTAGCAGCTATCTACGACACCATCAATATTATACTATGATGTATTGAATTCAATGTAAAAAAAAGTCCAGCTCTGCAAAATCTAATTGTTTTTACCCAACTACTATCAATGTCATAGCTTAATCGCAACTGCTATTAATACACTACACACACATACGGATTACCAGCTCAAATTTGTAACGTCCATAGTATGTCACTTTGCCTGCTACCTTAATAAACAACTTTATGTCTCTATTATCTACTTTACAATGGATGTACAATGTAAACTGACCTTGTTAATATCTTTTGTGAAGACGCCAGAGGCAAGACCGAACTCTGTGGCATTAGCTCTCTGCAAGACTCCATCTATATCTCTGGAAACACACAAACACGTATAACCTCGTAAAACAATAGCAGCAAAGCATGCACAAAAGATTAAAAGTATATAATTTGGTAGTGCATTCATATAAGACATTTACCCGTTTTCAAAGATAGAGATGATCATGACTGGACCAAATGATTCTTCCTTGGCTATGAAGTTGTCATCTTCCACATTAGTAAAGATGGTAGGCTCCATGAAGTAACCTGGGCACAAAGGAAAAGAGAGAACACCATATAGTACACAATATACAGTAATAAAACGTTCATACACCTGAGGATGACTTCTGGGTAGGTTTCTGTGTCCACACATCTCTTAACCGATTGTCGGCCGTATTTAATTGCCAAACCGCGAACGCGTAACGCCGAATTCTTTTCCACCGGAAACAGCCCTTATGAAGTTGAGTCAGTCGAAGCTCTCTACCGAGAAAACTAAGGCTCGCTGTCCTTCGGCTTGTACAGTTCAACGATAAGTAAAGGCTTTCTCGTAACGTTTACGACAATTTTGTCTAGCACTGATATGTTCGATCGCTACCAGAGAAGAAATAGCCTATGGCATTTCGAAAATTCTACTTTCAGTTGCTACGCACAACTGCTGGATGTCAACAAAACGCAGTTTCAAAACTTCAGTGCCTTTGTTAG
>WLWI01003631.1_pt1 | contig 13214 bp, 8 predicted proteins | sample 6701501 | NCBI WGS metagenome assembly WLWI01 (sample SAMN12718690, study PRJNA515312) | sponge metagenome | isolation source: marine sponge | host: Mycale hentscheli | place: New Zealand: South Island, Marlborough, Capsize Point | collected 2014-11-01
GTAAGGGGTTGTGTACTCATACGTGAATGAGGATGTCTTTTCTGTGAATAATATTTTTGAGTTAACTAATATTCCACTATTGACTGAACTACTAGAGTGTAATTAGCAGAATATTTACATCCAACCTTCCTCACTTTGCATCCTGAATGACACAGACTATGTAAGTGCCTACGAGAAGTTATAGTGTTATCAATTCAGTGTGCAACATATGTTTATATATCCTAATCATGGAGGCAGGTATAAATTTTCTAGTAAAAAAAAATAAAAAAAAAAATATTGGCCATCACATCTTATTTTTGTATAACATCACCAGAGTAGAGATATAATATTTATACATTTGCAGTGCAATTATTTTCAGCACACTTAACAGGTTTATATCGAGCACAATAATTAGGTCATGTGATCTAATTCAATTCTCTTATTACGTGTCGGGTATTTCTGAGTTTCTTAATTCCGCTCGTTAAGCTGCGTTTGTCTCAAGGTTAGCGCCAGCACTTGTGTTTATACACTACTCTCCTTGTAAGTTCAGGTCCAGATAAAAACAAGGAGTGGTCAGTATTTATTGTGTTCAATTAGCACTGGCCTTTCAAATTCAAACTTTTCAAGCCATTTGAGTTTATTTTCCAGTGCCTACTGGGTGAAGCTGGCTTATAAACACACATGCTGGTTGACCCAAGAGCCTCTTAGGCAGTTTACATACTCCAATTGCTAGTGTTCTTTGTCCAGGCCTCTGTGGACACTGGCTGGGCCCCTGGGCTCTTATGGGGTGGTGGTCTTGGGCAGTTTGAAGTAGGGGGAGGTGGCTCCCAGGTGCAGTCTGGTGTGCGTGTGTATGTGTGTGCTTCCACTTAGTGAGAGGTGGAAGGGGAGAGAGAGAGTGAGAATGTCAGACCAATGTTATCATAGCTTTAGCTTACACATACAGCCTCCCTATGGTGGTGGTTGAGAGATAGCTAGCTGGGTGAAAGTAGTGGATTGAACCAGTCTGTGGACTATGCCCTGGTTTTGTCTGATCTCACTCGACCTTTACTCAGAGGGGGAGAGGGGTCATACATTATGTCAAGAAGAAGGTCTTTTTGTAGACTTGAAAATACCTTTATAGAAGGGAGTAGGGTGAGAGAAAATGGAGCATCCCCTTGATTATTATATTTTATTATAATGAATAGTTTAATGACAGAAACTATTCATTATAATAAAATATAATAATCAAGGGGACCTTAGTAACGTAGTGTAGGGAAAACTCCGTTCATTTTGTGTATATTCTATCTCTAAAGGAGGAGGGGCCTTTCCTTGCAACACATATAGGATTTATTTTATCTAATCTGTTGGTTTGACTTCTAGCCTTACTTGCACACCTGTGACCATACCCTATCTTTAGTGTATCTGATAGGGCTACCAGGTTAGGTTTTCAATTTCCAGTCACCTTCTCCCCTACCAGCTGATCTGACAGCCGCAAGAGGGGAGGGGATCACTTTAAATGGAGGGGTTTTCCCCCCTGATATAATTGCCGTGTGACTCTGTGAGAGAAAAAAGGAAGCTAAAAGGAACAGAGAAGCAGGACAGGACAGGTGTGAAACAATTCAGAGTGAGAGGTGGTTAATCATTAGATGGACTACTGTCTTAATTAGTGCCACTTTGTAGCTGGTTTGCTGGAATTCCACAGCTTGAGGGAGGAGTAGGGGGGAGGGGTTTGATGTGAGCAGGTTACATGCACATCCCAAGCAGACACTTGATGCTGTTGTGTATGAACAGTATATAGCCTATAGCCGGCCCAGTTTCTGCAGTATACATACATGTAGTAGTCATGAAATCCACCCTAACTGTCAAGGTGACTGGGCTAGGCTAGTCTACGCACCGTTTGTGCTGAAGCTCACCACTAATAGTATACTAAACTTTGCTCTTCTCCGGTTCTTGTAATTTCCTCTTCCATTCGTTTCTTATTAGTTCTTCATGTTTCCTAACTCTCTTGCCAGAAATTGAAGTAATATATGCTTATACCATAGTTGCTCTAGTAACAGCCATGGATTAAAAATGTTATTCCCCTGTGTTATTCCTCCTATCGCCTGCAGAAAAAATTACTTTTGTACCAGAATTAAGTGAGGTGCACAAATAATTTTAGTATAAAGTTATGTATCATATTTTAGTACGTGTTTTTTTAATTTTTTTAATTTAATTTTTTTTATTTAATTTTTTTTTTACTTGTATGAAGCTTTCTTAGCAAACGGTTACTCCATCCCTGTATTAAGAAGTGACACGGAGAATTATTTATTGGAGTATGAAGTCTTGACTTGTGTATCTCACTCAATCATCACTGTTTTTTTATTAAAAGGCTGTGAAAAGGAACGAAATACACTGTCTTGTTGTCTGTGTTTGGAATGACCCTCGCTGCATTAACTGGACATATTTTTCCACTTGAAACAACAATATCCTCTCTTTGTGTTTGGTCTTTTACTCTGTTCGAAAAGGTAACTATGGTATAAAATAATTGAAACCATGACAACTCTCGAAATTATCGCTAGATAACCTCCCTCAGGATTGGGATGGTTATCAGCAATATATAATATTTTCTTTGTAAAGTCTGCATGGTAATATTGGCCACACCCACCTGTTTTTGGAATGATACTAATTGTTATTTACTTACCTTCGTACGAATAATATTTGTTCAAATGTTTCGGTTCAGTAGAGCCTTCCTCAGAGACTTGGAAAGTGAGAAAAAAAGGGGAAAAAAAAAGATGCAATGATTTGGCAACTGTATATGTTTTGCTCAGGGCATTTGAGAAATTGTCGTAGAAAAATCAGGAAAAACAACAACAACAACAACAAGTAAATAGCTTTTTATTTATTAAAATAAATAACAGATAGTATCTGATTCATGTTGTATGTGACAGATGCTCAGTGTGCAGTAGAAGCTAAACAGTTTCATTTATGAATATATAAACCGTGGAATTGATATATATGTGTAATCATAACACACAAAGAAACAAGATAACAAGACTAAAGATGCTGAAAATTTTTAGCTTATCAATGACGATTTATTTCAATTCTTTATCTATTGGTTGGTCTTAAAAAAATTCTGTCAAAAGTATCAACTCTTCAGCCCTTGTGGTGTTTTGAAAATACATTAAGTTTTGGGAGGTCTGGAAGGAGTGGAGAGATTTAGTGGTCACAAGATTTTCATTTCTTCTAGATGTGACTTTGGTTGGACCACCTGTACTACAAAGTACAGACGTTACAGATTCATCTTTTAGCGCCATTGATCGCACTTGCATTAGTACTGTTGATAGAAGCTGACCACTCTTATCGGTGAAAACAGGAGGAAATAGATTTTGTTTTCATTGTGTCCGGTAATTTTGGTAAATAGTATCTGACCTGCTGAACCCTTAATAACAATGTCCCCTTTTATGTGTGCTAAAACAGTTATTTTAGGTTAAATTTTGTGGCTGTTGCCTCCGGCTTTGGATTCTGAAATATCTGTGCTATTGTAAACAAGCATCCTGGCTTTAGTCTGCAGATGGGGTATCGAGTTCAGACTTGGGATCGTAAATGTAATTAATCCAGTCCTGCACCGTTCTTACATAAGTGCTATTGTTGTGGCAAACATAACAACTGCTGGCTACTTATACCAACATGTTGGTAAGAAGTAAAGATGTTGATTTGTTGCCTACTTTGAAATGTTTATTTTGGGCATTCTGAAAAATGCCGGTCATCTGTGTGGCCCTAATACACTATTTACTTTACTAATGGTCCTTGGTTTCACTCACCATGGCCTGCTCTACTCTAGGTGTGAGTTCTGCATCGTAAATATTTTATGAATTATTTGGAATATCTATTTTGCAAGAAGTTTTTTTTATTATTTATTATTTTTTTATTTTATTTATTTATTATTATTATAAAGACTTGTTATTACTTTTAAGGTTTTGGTACTAAGAGTGTCTACTTAACGCCTTGGGTATCTTTTTATTGATGTTAATAATTAATATTAGTGTATTCAGGATTTTATTAATTAATATGTTTATTATAATTTTCACATAATATACACAAACTACTATGCAATCGAAGAGGAGATGGGAGGGGAAATACATTTTGATTCTTATATTTATTATTATTTTTGTGCGACCACAGGTCTGCAAATCAAAGTTCGGGAGAATGAGCTGAAAGATAATGAATTTTTTTTAGTGAAGTAAAATTAATATTATGAAGGAACAACTGTGTATATTACAAAGTTATAGTAGTATTAGAGGAGGGCTTTATTATGTGTTTAAAGATGTCTATTGAAAATGTTAAATGGATGATGCAGACTTCACTCTGTTACTGATGTTGAACTAGAAAACGTTTTGGACTTTGTGGAAATAATATTATTTGGTGTTTTCAGTGGATGACACAATAGTTAATTTGTATAACTTAAAGATTTAAATGATAAGTGGGCACAGAGAGAAAGTCTCAAAATATAGCAAAACATGGCCAATAGAAAGTTATGGAAGTCATTGGTTTCACTAACTTGGTCAATTTATATGTATACACACATATGTATACATACACATTATATATGTGTATACATACACATAATATGTGTATACATACACATATTATATATGTGTATATTACACATACACGTATGTATCAGTTTGTTAGCCTTTAGTGCACAATGCTTTATTAACTCTTGTACAGTCAACCCATTACTTTCTTGTACTTAACAAATTTAAAATCCATTTAGAATCATATCTGATTTCCATAGTTATGTGTCACATCTAATATTTTCAACTGTTTTATGTTAGCAGTGTGAACAATACTTCAATAACAGACAAGTCACTGGATTATAGTAACTTGCAATGATAGACAAGGATGTTAAGTGATAGAAAGCTAAATATCCCCCCCCCCCCACATTTTACTCTGCACTGGAGGGGGAGGGGTAATGGGAGGAGTTATATGGGAGTGGAGACATACCAGTAAATGTATGGCTTTTGTCTCATATAGACATGCAGTCTTGTGGTGGGTGGTTGTGAGGGTTAGCTCCCTGTGGGTTGGGCCTAGCTGACCTGACTGGATCTTGAGGCAATTACCACGGTTCCAGGAAGAAGGTAGGGTTGGCATGGCTTGTAGGATTTCATCTTAATGCCAATCTTAATGCCATTGTGCCAGCCAAGTGTTATCAATCTTAATTCCATGTGGCACCTTGGACAGTTACCCTGCACCCTGGGTCTCATGGTGGTGGTGGTGCACGGTAGTGAAAGAGAGAAAGGGTTGGGAGGATGGGAGGAAGAAGAGAGAGAGCGCCTTATGATGAGTACTGGTTTTTAGGTTGCATGAGATTCGTTATCAGCCAACTTGAGGTGAAACTATTGAAAAAACAACAACAACATAAAAACTAAAAAAACTTTTTTTTATTACTTCTTTAGTGTTAAGTAAAAACTTGTACTACTCTGATCTATCTTAGTGAGATATAGGCCAACTACTATAAGAACTGGAGATTGTTGGAATTAACAAGCTAAAGTGTTACCATAGCCAAGTTCTCTAGTTGCAGCAAACACTAACACTTTAATAACCCAGCTCAAGCATCACATCACTTGAAATTTTTAGTGCAGAGCCCCCCTCCCCCTTTTCGTGTGTGTGTGTGTGTGTGTGTACAACTTATTTAGCTCTAATTTGATCAGTGATAAAATTTTCTGTGCATGTTCAGATGAGTTGCCTTGTAATAAAGTGTGTGCGTGGATTGCAACAGTTCTTATGGGTCGAAGTTTTGTCATGAAAATGGGTAAGGTGTTAAACTCTGTATTGTGTGTGTGTTTGTGTGTTTGTGTGTGCAGGTGTATGTAGATGGGGCTAACATGAATGCCCAGGTGGGATTGTGTCGTCCTGGTGATTATGGTGGGGACGTTTCTCACCTCAACCTTCACAAGACCTTTTGCATTCCCCATGGGGGAGGCGGCCCTGGAATGGGACCAATTGGAGTGTAAGCTTGCTATAAACCGCACACTTACTGTAGAATGTTACAACTCCAAATACTCACAATTTTTCTTTTTTTATTCAGTTGAAGCTCAAACCCTAGAAATTAGTGTTGTATAGCACATCTCCCAATCCCGAGCAATCATTTTTGTTGTTGTTGTTGTTGTTGTTGTTGTTAATTTTTCAGTATTACTTTTATCATTGGCCATAACATAAGTTACAGAATGATATGTGTATTGCATCTTCACGTGTCCTATGAACTTAATGTTATTAATAAATTTTTTAAGAAATGAACTTAAGCAAATAAATGGCATTAATTAAAAATATAACATTATTTATGCCATGTAGGTGGAACATACATATATGTATACATACATACATACATACATACATATACTTATATACATACTTATGCACACACATACATGCACATAAGAATCATTATATATATATATAATATACACGTGGTATATATGTACGTATTCTTCCTCACAGGAAGGCTCATCTGGCCTCTTACCTACCTCGCCACCCAGTGACCTTTGTCCCAGGAGTTCAGCATGATAAGAGTTTTGGTTCGGTGTCTGCAGCAGCTTGGGGCTCAGCCTCCATTCTCCCCATCTCATGGGCCTACATCAAACTCATGGGACCTGATGGACTCAAGAGAGCTTCTGAGGTGAGGAGTGTGTTATTAGGTGGATTTACTGGAGCATGGAATTCTTCTCTTCTCTAAGGAATACATAGTGCACATTAAGTGGTTTGTGTTACACAAATTCAGCGCTATAAATGATGATTGAAGCTATAAGTAATCTACTGTTTAACTGTTTTTCAACTATTTTATAATGATTTGTGTGGGTGTATTGATCCACAAAGTTTGTCGATGTAGTTGTGAAAAACATTTTTTGTTTAAAAATGTTCTGGGGGTGGGATGTGAATGTCCTTTCTCTCTCGGTATGAAGCCTTTGGAGGGTAATCTTCTGTAAGTTTATGCAATGGAGAATGAGCTGTGAGGGAGAAAAAAAGGCTATACTGATAATGAAGCTTGAATGAAAAAGTGTGATTCTGGAATGGGACAACAGGGAAAATACTGATGTAAGAATATGTTGGTGGAAAAAATTAGTAGGTGTGTCCAATTCGAAATAATACCTGTTACTTTCTCAGTGTTTTAGTAGAAATATCCTTTTTCAAGACGTCTGGAATTATTCAAATTGCTACAAATTAATAAATTTGTGTATATTATGGAATCTTTCTTACCTTGAGGGTGCACAGTGCAGAGTGCAGACCTAAGGTCCTTATTGTAGTATTGAAACATAGACCTTGGTCTGGTTATTTAAAATTGTCCAGGGACTCTTGCTTCACTATCAGTGAGAGTTCCAGTCTGTACGTACAGTAGACTGTCTCAGTCACTGTAGTGACACCAAGCAATCGTTAGAGTTTTCCCCTCCTCTCTCTCTTTTCCTATTTCGGAACCATACCAATTGATACCCTTTTTGTTATCACTCTGTGAAAAGCATCCATTAGTATTTTAAGTTGTGTGTACTTAGTGAAAATTCCACTCCTGTTCTTATTTTGCCAATAGGTATTTTCGGTGAAGTATGTACATAAGGTAGTGCAATATCCATTACTCTCATGGTGATAAAGTTATCTTGGCTTCATTTTGGTGCAAGTCTTACGTAAACTGGTTTTCCGTCCAAGTGTGCAGGTAGGGAGAGGCTGAAAGACTTGTAGTGTTATGTCGGTGGTGCTGAATTACTTCCTTGAAAGAGATCACATGCCATGAACGAAAGTGTGCACTTAGAGCTATTGAAAAAGAATGTCATGGTTTTCCTGTGAAGGTAGTGTGAGTCTAATGGATGGGTTGTTGATGTTACTGTTCATCTCCTCTAAAAGAGGTTCAGGATTTATTGTGGGCAATAAAATATTTGCGGGAGTAATCCATGTAGCATGTAGGATTTTTTTTTACTCTTTGTGTATTTCCAACTTTGTAATTGTTATGTATGCACATATGTTTTTCCTGACTCATTCACCCAATCTGTCTTGCAATGAATTCTCATATATTACCCATTACATCTTAAGAGCTTATGGAGCTTTAAAGTCCTATTTAGAATCTTAATTTGGAAGTAGTGAAAATATAGAGGCTGTATTTGATCCTCAAGTTGACTTAATTATACATGAAATTGACCCCATTCTAAGTGACTCCCTGATATTTTAATTGGACCCTTTACCTAAATGCTTGGAGCAGTGGACTAATAAGGTTAAAGACGAAGCTCACCATATTTCATGTCTGGTATATGTTTATTTGCCATGTGAAGTGCAGAATTGGTTGGCTGTTAGAGATACCCATAGCTTACATGTGTAGCTTATACAACAGGCTTTAACTGTTGACCTTTTTTTTTCTTTGTACTAACTAAAAACAACTACTAAAATTTGCCTAATACTCTTTGGTAAATATTTTCGCACGGACTCCTCTAGGCTACCATTGTGTTGTGTGTAGCTTCTCATTCCCAACACCAAATTGGTAGTAAACAGTCAGCAAAAAGTAAATGTGTATTTCAATTAGCGAGACTTGTCTCTCTGTCAACCCAAGAGAGAGTGCTCTAGGACGTTGCTAGTTGCTTGTTTGTGTAATGGCAGAGGTTCGTTGTGAGGTTTGTTTCAGGGAGAAGTGTTCTCAGATGAGCCATTGCTGATAGGCTTGGTCAAAAAGATAACTGAAAGCAATGGCGGGACTATCTAGTGCTTTCAGAAACATGGAACTCGTCAGGTATCTGCTCTTAAGTCTTGGGTGGATATCAATCAGTGCTAATTGCTTGAGGTTGTCAGGCTCGTTAGTGCGTGGGTGGTCAGGGGGAAAAATATTTTTGAGGTGTGCTGTTTGAAAAAAAAATTGTGCCCAGCTCACTTTCAATAACATTATTTTCTCTTTTTAGCCATGTTTTGGTTATCTAGGAGTTGTTTTGTTGCTGTGGTGAGTCTTGGAGACAGTGGGGTTTTTTTTTTCTTTTTTTTCCCCCCCCCCCCTTTTTTCCCCCCCCTGGGGGATCCTCTCCCCCCCCCCCCCCCCCCCCCCCTCCCCCTTGATGATGGTGACGGTGGTGTGAGTGAGTGAGAACTTCATGTGGTCACTCAGTATTACTACGGAGGAAGTTGGAAGGAGAGAGAGAGAGAGAATATGTAAGTCTTTTTTGAGGACTGCGAAGCAAAGCTGTGTACTAATGAGTTTGGGATATATCAAAAACACATTAGCTAATTTACAGCTTCTATAGCTATAACTTTTCTTTTAACTTAGCCCCTTATCTTGATTCACTGACTTCAATGGGAACCATTTTCTAATGATAGTTGCAATTTACGTACAGTAAGTGCTATTTATTTATTGGGCTTTTCACACAGTAAAAGTGTTGATACAGATAAGAGAAATTTGATGATGATGATGATGATGATGGTTATGATGATGATGATGATGGTTATGATGATGATGATGGTTATGATGATGATGATGGTTATGATGATGATGATGATGATGATGATGATGATGATGATGATGATGATGATGATGGTTATGATGATGATGGTTATGATGATGATGATGGTTATGATGATGATGATGGTTATGATGATGATGATGATGATGATGGTTATGATGATGATGATGGTTATGATGATGATGATGGTTATGATGATGATGATGATGATGATGGTTATGATGATGATTATGATGATGATGATGATGATGATGGTTATGATGATGATGATGATGATGATGGTTATGATGATGATGATGGTTATGATGATGAGGATACATGTGTTCATACCATATTGCTTGGTGTGGTGAGTGAAATCAAAAGTTGTAGTATCTAGTTGTGGTATTCAGCAGCGCTGGGATAATTAGCTACTCCAGTTAAATATACTACGTGGTGATTACGTGTTGTGTAGGTGGCCATTTTGAATGCTAACTACATGGCAGCTCGTCTGGATCCTCATTACAAGGTCCTCTTCAGAGGCAAGCAAGGTCAGTAGTGTGTATAAACTCTTTGAAACTGTTTAGTTAATGGGTTTTTGTGTTTTTTTTGTTTTTTTTTGTTTCAGTCCTCATGGTATCATTTTGTATATTGTAATAGAGCTAAGTTAGGGGCAAAGTTTCAATTGTAGCACTTGACCATCTCAATAACTTTAAAACCATTTATGTAATTAAAACTTGAACCCGATGTTTAAGTTTTATTTGGCTGTTAAACAGAAAAACTTCTATCATTAGTCTAAGAATTAATTGTAATTGGGCGAGCGAAGCGAGACCCTCACTAATGAGTCTCAATTGAGATTTTGGTATATATATTATATATATGTATGGCAAAGTTCAAAGAGGTTAATGTGTGTCCACCCCTGGAGGCTACTTTAAAATGTAAACATTAGCGTGGGTGCAAGAAAGTCAGGAGAAAAGACTTTGAAACAATGCCAGGACAAAAAAAAAAGTCAAAGAGCTATGAAGACAGAAGAGGAGAGACGTTTGCAGTTAGGTCTTACAAACTTAGCCGAGTTCATTTACACTCTATTAGTGGCGGTGGTAAGTTACCTCGGTTAATGCACTGTTCGTTATAGCTGTACGCCTTGCGTAACAGTTTTTTTTTGTTTTTTTTACATAGTCAGGCTCCTAAGAGAATACAATACAATATTTTATCTACTAGAGCTCTGGTACAATAGAGCTTTTTCAACGGAGCATACTTAGAAATGGCGACTAGCTTAAGAAGAATCCTTTGGCTTATCGATCCTTACCCGTATCTGATCCTTGATCAATTGTCCGATAGTTATGTCGTGAAGATAATACAATGTAAGTGTTGTGCTAGTATATTCAGCGAACAAGTGTGTGTGTGTGTGTGTGTGTGTGTGTGTGTAAAAGTGTTGAAGAATAGCACAAATAAATTAAACAAAAAAATTAACTAACAAAGACATTATTATAAGTGGCTAGCATTCAAATTTGAATATCAGTCGGACCAGATTGCTCGCCATTTGTGCTAAAGCACATCACTAGTAATAATAACTAGTGATGTGCTTGAGCACAAATGGTGAGCGAGCCTAAAACTACACTATTGTTATATGATTGATTTTAACTTATAACACTCAAGCTACTAAAAAAAAGTTGAGATTTTGAATTAAGTGCATACGGTAAAGGGGATTCAATGCCATAGTAACCACTCCCGCAGCTATTTGAATTGAAGGGGAAAAAAGCAGTAAAGAACAAGTCACGTTATTTAAGTGTTTTCTTTGCGATATTCATTAGCTAAGTAGTAGTTGTAACGCACAATACTTTCGCACTTAACTGAACATACCAACACAAGGTTTGCCTTCGTGGGTTAGTCTCTAGAGGACAATGAATTTTCAAATAAATACTGTTACGTAGGGCTAAGTTTTGAGTTTTAACTGCACCCGCAAAAGAATTCAAAGTGGTAAACAATTCAATTTTTTGGTTGATACAGGTAATGATCAATAAACCAGAGGATTCTGTTTAGTGAAGTTTGGGACGGGGTCAGACACCGAGCTAATGCAAAAGTACAAGAGGGTCAAAGTACAAAATGACATACGTATGTCCAAACATATATATAAACAAACAAACATCCCCGATTTTCAATTGTGTTAGCCCTGAGAGTGTCTTGCTCGCTTCGCTCGCTCACCAATAATAATAATAATAATAATAATAATAATAACAATAATAAAACTACTCTGAAAGAGAGAGACATACAGATACTAGCATTCAAGAAATGTTCTGTCATCAGAGCCACTGTGTTGCATATATTTGCTAGTTGTGATTATTATTAGTAGTAGAAGTAGTAGCAGCAGCAATAGTAATAATAATAATATTGTTATTAATTATCAAGTTCTGGCCCTTCCCCCAGCGACAACTAAGATTTTTTCACATTTTTTCCTCTTCTTTTCCCCAGATCCATTTTTAAGTGAGAAAGTTGATCTAATATTGTTATTATTATTATGTGTAGGATTCAATGCTCATGAATTTATCCTGGATGTGCGGGACTTCAAATCCTCTGTGAAGGTGGAGGCTGTGGACATTGCCAAGCGTCTCCAAGACTACGGCCTCCACGCCCCCACGCTCTCATGGCCCATCCCCAACACTCTCATGTTTGAACCCACTGAGAGTGAGGACAAGGAAATGATGGATAAATACTGCGATGCCCTCATTAGTGAGTTGGACCCTGTAATTTAACTAACCCATACTGATCACATCACATGCATGAATGAGAGATGCTCTAAGTGACCTACAGACTGTGACCTACAGACTGTGCTAATTAATAATATTCCAAACAGAAATTGCTGGAGTGAAATATGCTTGTCTTCTGGTTGGTTTATTGCATTTAAGGGTTCCTTTTAATGCAATGTTTTGTTAAATTGTTTTAGTTTCAAATAAATAGCAAAAGGAATCGAAATATATTTCAAATCTAGTTCTAAAAAATTGAAATGATAAGTTATATATTATATACTTATTAATATAATTATATAATATATATATAAGACTGTCAATTACTATGCTTATGTTTGCTCACCTGTTTTTAACTATTCTTTTAATATTTTAATTGATGCAATTTTATCCTCCCTCTCTCTATAATTACTTATTATTGCTTTAAAGTTACCAGGTGATACATTATACATTCAGCCTATAGTACTGATAGCAATGAGTGTGGCTTGACGTAGCTGGGGTTGATAGGTGATTGATTATATACAATTATAATTATGACATCACGGTGTGAGAGTGACTGGGTCATAGTGTCACATGGTAAACAGTCCTGAACACCTGCCATTTATATGTCCGTACGAATGATATGATACGGACGCACGCACGCACAGGTGTGGAACACAGTGTAGCACTACTTCATTACATCTTATGCGTGTGAATATCTTCCTGTGGTTATATTACTGATATTCATTGCCTGCAGCAATTAGGGAGGAGATCCAGGAAATCAAGGACGGGAAATATGACACGGGCAATAACGTCATCAAGGTGAGGAGAGACCTTTACATATGGGAGACTTTCGGGTGATGTGTATTTTTTTTTTGTATAATTTGTGCAGCTGTTAAATGGGGCGTGTGCTTGTTAATTGATTGCTGGGACTTCCGGCACATTTTCTTCATCCTGTCTGAAGGGGTTGCCTTGGTGATGTGTTTGGTTCAGTTTGTATTATGGGAACGGTATTGTTTGGGTCTGGTGCAGTGTAACTCTAGCCAGGCTGTTGTAATTGGCTGTTGTAATTGGCTGTTGTAATTGGCTGTTG
>WLWI01003633.1_pt1 | contig 13212 bp, 12 predicted proteins | sample 6701501 | NCBI WGS metagenome assembly WLWI01 (sample SAMN12718690, study PRJNA515312) | sponge metagenome | isolation source: marine sponge | host: Mycale hentscheli | place: New Zealand: South Island, Marlborough, Capsize Point | collected 2014-11-01
GCTCAACATTCAACACCTAATCCAGAAAAACCGGCTTTGGCTTCGTTCGCTACGCTCACTTCGCCTAAGCCAAACGAACATCGCTAAAGAAATAAATTACAGACCTCAGGGTACACTACCCAAAAAATTGGAAGATGAAAGTTTAGGCTATAATCCCGCGCTTCTAAGTCAGTCAAATAAATAGCGTGGAACAAATCCAAAACCAGCAAGACAACCAGGACGCATTAAGAAGCGATGTTCGATTACTAGGTGACATTCTTGGTGAAACCATTAAAACCCAACACAGTAGTTCACTTTATGATCTCGTAGAGGAAGTCAGGGAAATTTCCAAAGGCGCCCGCACTGGAGAGTCAAAGACAACCAAAGAATTAGTTGAAAAACTCTCAAAGCTCGATTCTGACAAACTATTCAATCTCGCTCGTTCGTTCACACTTTTTCTCAATCTTGCGAATATTGCTGAGCAACAACATCAAGTCCGACAACGACGATTAAGCTTCGTTTCCAACACATCTGAAGGCACCGACTGTGTCGACGGATTCATTGAGTCAGAGCTTAGTAAGATAGTGAAATCTGGTATCGGCCAAGAAGCGATTCATCAGCATATCTGCAAACTCAACATCAATCTTGTCTTAACTGCTCACCCCACCGAAGTTCTACGTCGCAGTGTCTCATCTAAATTCCTAAGAATCTCTCGACTATTAGAAGAACAAGATCGTCACGACTTGTCCGACCTTGAGAGCTTTGAAATAAAGCAGTCGTTAAAGCGGGCTATTACGGAAGTGTGGGAAACCGATGAAATACGGCGTTTGCGGCCGACCCCAGTGGACGAAGCAAAAACCGGATTGGTTAATGTCGAGCACTCTTTGTGGCACGTTATTCCCACAGTACTTAGGGAGCTCGATCAAGCAACTCAGCGGATCACAGGCAATCGATTACCACTCGACGCCACACCGATCACATTTGGTTCTTGGATGGGAGGTGATCGAGACGGCAATCCTAATGTCACACCCGCCGTCACCAAACAGGTTTGTGCTTTATCAAGGATGAGAGCCGCTGAATTATTCTGGCAGGAGGTTGATGATCTTAGACGTGATCTTTCAATGGTCAAATGTGATTCTCATGTCCGGGCCGTGGTAGGAGACGAAGCGCCGGAGCCTTATCGTGCACTATTGCAAATAGTATTAGGGAAGCTACGCGCCACCATTAGTTATTATGAAGAGCAGTTTGCAGCGGATTTCACTGACCCCAATGTGCTACGCAAACATCCTCCGCGTACCATCTATCGTTACAAGTCGGAGCTACGGGGCCAATTGATGTTGTGCTATCAGTCACTGGTCAGCACGGGCGCGCAAACCATCGCTGAAGGTCGACTCACGGATATACTTCGACGATTGGACGCATTCGGCTTGACATTGTTGAAGCTCGATATTCGCCAGGAAGCAGACAAGCACACTCAAGCCATTGATACCATTACCCAATATCTAGAAATTGGTAGCTACCTCGAATGGAATGAGGAAGAAAGGCAGGCGTTCTTGGTACAAGAACTAACTAATAAACGCCCCTTGATTGACTCAACCTTTCCCACAGCAGGCCAAGCCAGTTCCGAGGTTATCGACGTTTTGAACACATTTAGAATGATCGCCCACGAGAATAGCGAGTCTTTTGGTGCCTATGTCATCTCAATGGCCTCGAATCCTTCGGATGTATTGGCCGTTGAGTTATTACAGCGAGAATGCCGTATTCTCGAACCACTAAGAGTAGTGCCGCTTTTCGAGCGCCTTGACGACCTGAATGGAGCTCGTCAATGCATGGACAGGCTATTTTCCATTGACTGGTATAAAGAACGAATACAGGGCCGCCAAGAAGTTATGATTGGCTATTCTGACTCAGCTAAAGATGCAGGAAAGCTCGCTGCTTCCTGGGGGCTTTATCAGACCCAGGAAGAGCTGGTCGAGGTTTTCACGAAGCACAATGTTGATATCACCTTGTTTCACGGTAGAGGTGGCACTGTAGCAAGGGGCGGTGGCCCAGCACACGAGGCTATTCGGTCTCAACCTCCCGGCTCTGTGAACTGTTCAATGCGGGTAACTGAGCAAGGTGAAGTCATTCAAGCAAAGTACGGCTTGCCTGGCATGGCCACGGAAACACTGCAGGTTTATATTGGTGCTGTACTCGAAACAACGCTCTTACCTCCTCCAAAACCCGCAACGCATTGGCGACAACAAGTATCAAAGCTTGCAACCCGATCTCTTGAAGAATTCCATGATATCGTCCGACACCATCCGCAATTCATTGAATATTTTCAGCTTGCCACGCCAGAGCAAGAACTATCCAACCTTAAAATTGGCAGCCGCCCAGCGAGGCGACGAAAAGGTGGGGGGATTCAATATTTACGCGCCATTCCTTGGATCTTTGCTTGGACCCAAACCCGCTTGATGTTACCCGCTTGGTTGGGTGTGGGTAGTGCATTACAGGAAGCATTCGACAACGGAGAAAAGGAATTACTCATCGAAATGCAAAAAAATTGGCCTTTTTTTACGGCGACAATGAGTTCCATTGAAATGGTTTTCTCTAAGGCAAACCCAAAAATATCATCCATTTATGATGACCGGTTGGTCCCCATATCACTCCAACCCTTTGGCGAAACTCTTAGAGATAAATACAAGCAAACCGTTGACCTCGTACTCAATGTTACCGAGCACGCCATCCCCCTCGAAAACGAACCAGTGGTTCGGCAATCCGTCAATGTGCGAAACACTTATGTAATTCCATTAAATATTCTACAAGTGGAATTATTGTCCCGGGTACGCCACGAGAAAGATGATATTGTACTAGATGCGCTGCTAGTCGCTATCAATGGCATCGCAGCTGGCATGAGAAACACAGGGTAAATCACTTAGCCCCATTCCTAGGCACCATATTCTATCGGAATCGAGACAAAATGATCGATAGAGTTTGGATGCCTAGTTGATGAAGTATGAGGCTATAATGCCGAAGTTCTTATCAAACTGATCCACCCACACACCAAGTTCACAACATCCATAAATCAATAAGAAACGCTAGGGAGACACTTGAATTGACGATCACCCACTCACCCAAACGACCAGTACAAGCAACTGAAAAACAGCCATTAGAAGACGTTACTGCGGTGATCCTAGCTGGCGGAATGGCAAGACGTATGAATGGCCAAGATAAAGGACTCATCGAATATCATGGAACCCCCATGGTGAATGGTATTAGTAATGCGCTGGAGAATCAGTGTAAGAATATCATGATAAATGCCAACCGAAACATTGAGCGATACAAGGCCTTGGGATTCGACGTTTTCTCAGACGAACTGAAAGACTACCAAGGTCCGTTATCAGGAATGTACACAGCTCTTGAGAAGCTAAAAACCAACTGGCTTGTCACCGTGCCTTGCGACGGCCCGTTCATCGATGCGCACTATGTCCACAGAATGTGCCAAGCAGTAGCGCAGGATCGCCGTCAGTTAGCGGTGGCCTCTTTTGATAATCGATTACAACCGGTCTACGCACTCATCCACAAAGATCTCAGACCCAGCCTCGGTGCATTTCTTGAAACTGGAGAGCGAAAAATTGATCGTTGGTATCGCCAACACAGCTTTAGTGTGGTTCATTTTAATGACTCCCAAAAAATGTTCATTAACATCAACACACCAGAACAACTCACTGATGTTGAAACTAAATATTCCAAAGAATGACAAAAGTTGAACTCAATTTGTACGGACTGAACAACATGACTTAAAATCAAACTAGGCAAGAAATCAACATTTCACTTTCTTCATCTCTGGGTCAAATAATACTTTCTTTTCCAACCGACAAGGAATAACTTCACAGGCGACCTCCAAAGCATAGTCACCTTCCGTTAAGAACGTTTGGGTCACTCCCTGTTCATTTCTGACATATCCATAAGCGATATTGCTATTAACGGAATATCCCCAGCCGGCTGAAGAGACGTAGCCCACGGCAATTCCGTTTCGAAGAATGGTTTCACGACCATTCAAAACAATATTTGGATTATCCAGTGTGAAACAACATAATAATTTTGACAACGGTTGACTTATCTGGGCTTCCAATGCCTTGCGACCATTGAAAGGAATGCCAGAACGCATTTTTACCGCCCAAAGCAAACCAGCTTGAATCGGAGTATCTGATGGCGTGATATCCGAGCTCCACGCGCGATAACCTTTTTCAAGCCTCAAAGAATCGATTGCTCGATATCCCGCATTTATTAATCCATGAGCCTGACCCGCCTGCCAAAGCGCGTCATAAACCCCGAGGGCAGATTCAACAGGAACGTGCAGCTCCCATCCCAACTCTCCCACATAGGTGATTCGAATAGCGCGTACCTTGTACCCTGCTATTGTGATTTCCTTTGCGCTGGCAAAGGGAAAAGATTCATTATCCAAATTTTCTTTGCTCACATCCCAAAGAATGCTCCTAGAATTCGGTCCCATGAGAGACAATGTGGCCCATTTTTCAGTGACATCCTTAAGTTCTGCGTCACAATGCGGTGGCGTATTGTTGATAATCCAGTGCCCATCATGGGTTCGAAACCCGGTTCCCGTTACAATATAATAGGCATCCTCAGCGATCCGGGTCAGCGTAATATCGCCCTCAATCCCGCCACGAGAGTTCAGCATTTGGGTATAGATCAACTTACCCACGGGGATATCGACGTTGTTCGCACAAATCCAATTCAGCGCCTCACAAGCGTCCTTACCTCGAAATTCAAATTTGGCAAAAGAACTTTGATCGAACAGCACCGCACTATTTCGACACGCCGCGTGTTCTTCCCCAACATGTGGAAACCAATTTGGTCGTTGGAAAGAATAAATGTCCACAGGCTTAACTCCGACTGGTGCAAACCAATTGGGTCGTTCCCAGCCAAGCTTACTGCCAAAACAGGCGTTGTGAGCTAGCATCCGAGAATACAGTGGAGATGTCAAAAGCGGACGCGCGCTATCATATTCTTCACTAGGCCAAGCCATCGTATAGTGCTTAGAACAAGCTTCAATGGTTCTAACTTTCACCCATTCTTCGTCTCTATGGATATTTGAAAACCGCTGTATATCCACAGTCCAGAGATCCATGGGCTGCTCACCGGTAGCAACCCAGCTGGCCAACGCCATCCCAGCACCGCCCGCAGAGGCAATTCCAAACGCATTAAAGCCAGTACCAACAAAGTAGTTTTTGAGTGCTGGTGCTTCGCCAAGAATAAAGTTTCCATCCATCGTGAATGATTCCGGGCCGTTCACGAGCGTTTTGATTCCCACATCCTTAAGCCCCGGCACACGAACCAAGGCTTGGGTCATTAATTGCTCAAAATGATCCCAATCCGAATCTAATAGTGAAAAAGTAAAATCTTCGGGTATTGGATTCGGATTCCAAGGTTGTGGGTTTGGTTCATATCCCCCCATAACCAAACCGCCCACCTCTTCCTTAAAATAGATTAACCTGTCCGGGTCCCTCAAAGTTGGTAAGTCTGCGGTGACACCTTCCATGGCTTCAGTAACCATATATTGATGCTGCATTGACTGCAACGGAACACAAATGCCGTTCTTCCGCCCAAGTTGCTTACTCCATTGTCCCGCGCAATTCACCACCTTTTCACATTGAATTCGGCCTCGACTGGTGTTCACCGCAACAACCGCACCATTTTCAACTTCAACATCAGACACACTGGTATTTTCAACGATCTGTACACCGTGAATCTGCGCACCCCTAGCCAAAGAGTGAGTGATATCAGAGGGATTAGCCTGGCCATCAGCCGGCATAAACGCCGCGCCGACTAAATCACCTAGATCCATTAAAGGCCAAAGATCACTGGCCTCCGACGGCGTCAACAACTCCATTTCAAGCCCGAATGAACGAGCTGTGGTCGCCTGTCGCTTAATCTCGATCCATCGATCTTGATTATTTGCTAATCGCAGCCCGCCATTCCGTTTCCATCCTGACGCAAGCCCTGTCTCACTTTCCAGATTATCATAAAGCTCAACACTGTATTTCAGCAATTGAGTAATCGAAGCGCTGGAGCGTAACTGACCGACCAAACCCGCGGCATGAAACGTCGTGCCACACGTTAGTTGGCCACGCTCAAGCAATAAAACATTAGCATTGTGGCTTTTAGCCAAGTGATAGGCTGTAGAACATCCAATAATACCGCCGCCAATGACAATGATCTCGGCTTGAGCTGGGAGCGATTCGCTCATGATGTTAGAAACTCCTGTTTGAACGGTAAGTATATCCGCTCAAAGCGCGCCATATTATCTTTTGTATAACTGGGAAAGTCGAAATCAAGGGAGGAAATACTCTCGGATACCATAGACCAAATAGTTTCACGTAGGAGAGAGGCACATTTCATAGCATTATAACTCTGCCATCGCTGGTCATCCAACGGAGCTAGATAATATGTCTCTAACATCCAACGCTCCTGTGCTTGGGACAGTCCGTTATTAGAAGCGAGATTAGAAAGATCGAACAGTGGACTATTGAAACCCGCATAATCAAAATCAATTAGCCAAAGCTTCTGGCCGTCATCGATAAAATTTGCAGCCAATAGGTCGTTATGCCCAAAAACTAGCTCAACGGGACCCACTATTTTCTCTAAGTCATTGGCAATAGTAACTAGATCAGGAATCACATTAAGATAGTGACTATCATGTTGAATCAACACATTGCGATAGTGACGGATCACTTGAAAAACCCAAAACATGATGGGAAATCCAGAAAACTGTCTCAGCATCTCATCGTGAAAGTGCTTTATTAGCGTAATAACCCGAGGAAGCATATCCTCATCACAGATCCGTTGCTCGTCACAAACCTCACCTTCAATATAACGTATTACGAGAATACCCTTTTCTGAGTGAATCACTTCTGGAGAGGAGCCAATGCTATGAGCTGCTCTTCCTGAGGCAACTTCATTGGAGCGGAGAATCAGGTGCTCCGGAGAATCATCACCAACCCGAACCACATATTTTCCAGATTGATCGACAACCAAATAGTTTTCGTTGGTCATTCCACCACTTAGTGGCGCAATCTTCAGCGGCCCTTGCCAACATGGCAACCTCACTATTCGTTCTTCATGTTTCATTACCATTTCTCCCAACTCCTCAGAAGTACCTCATATCTAATCCTGACACATAGTACCTAAACAGCGATAGTAAAAAAAGTAAACAGAGAAAATCTAGAAACAGCCTATCTTTCTGGCTACGTTAGACCCAGCTAGGCAAACTCCACTGTGATTCGACGATTTTGTTTCCCTTTCTTTTTGATACTGAGCACACGCACCGGTCCAATTTCTGCCGTTGATGCGACATGTGTGCCGCCACAGGGCTGTAAATCTGCTATTCCAAATTTCACCAGTCTGACTCTTCCACTTCCAGTGGGGGGAGCCACTGACATGGTACGCACTAACTCCTGCTGTTCAGCCATCTCTTCGTCGGTGATCCAACTCAAGCTCATTGAATGATCTTCAAGCACGAGTCGATTAAGTGTAGCCTCGATATCTTCTTTATCAGGCGGATTCGGCAGATCAAAATCCAATCGACCACTGCCATCGCGAATCGATCCGCCAGTTACGGGGGCGGGCACAGCAACGCATAACATATGCAAGCAACTGTGCATCCTCATCAGGCGATGGCGACGGTCCCAATTAAGAACTAGCGCAACTTTTTCTCCGACATTCGGTAATTTAACACCTTACTTCACAAACGTGTAAATGTCCACTATCTGGATCTTTGAAGCTATCGACAATATTCGAAATAGCTCCATTTTCTCTTTGGAATTGTCCTGTGTCTCCCGGTTGTCCACCACCCACGGGGTAGAAAACAGTTTGGTCAACACAAAAAGTACCCTCAGCGACGGAGGTCACTACAGCATCACAGCGCTTGAGGTAGCCGTCCTCTCGAAATAACTCTCTTGTCATGATCTATCGGTAAATAGTGTTGGGTAATATGTCTATCGATGCAATTTTGTCGTACCAGAAGGAGCTAGCACGAAAGACTGAAGTAAAAAGGTAGGTTCTTCTTTGGAAGTTCGAGAGTAACGCTAGATTAGCACTATCTCTGTGTGCGTATTCAAATCCATCTCGCCACAGCATCACATGGAACTGGCTATTTTCTGCCTAACCATTTCAGCCACCTGGACTGCAACCAGCCCATGCTGCCCCGTCACTAGCGGTGTGGTATTGTTTTCAACACATTGGATGAAGTGATCAAGTTCAGCATCCAATGGCAACTGGGGTTCAACGTGAATTTTTCGATTAATCAATTCAGGAAAACGGCCGCCAGGCTTCACTTCACCTGGCAACACTTCTTCAAGCTGTTGGTCTGCAAAATTGAGTCCGAGGTAATGCTGTTTCGAAAATACTCGAATACGCCTAAATTGGCTGCGAGAAACACGACTTGCAGTCACATTAGCCACCGCACCACTGTCAAATTCGAGGCGGGCATTTGCGATGTCCACATGATCCGTCACCACACTTGTCCCGGTGGCAGAAATATGACGAATGGGGGAGTCAACAAGGGATAACACGATATCGATATCATGAATCATTAAGTCGGTCACCACATCCACGTCGGTTGCTCTTTCAACAAATGTTCCAAGCCGATGAATTTCGATAAAACGGGGATTAGCTGCCAGTTCAGCGAGTTTCATAACGCCGGCATTAAATCGTTCAAGGTGGCCGATTTGCAAAATAGCACCACTTTCTTCTGCCATGTCGACAATTTTTTGGCTCTCTACCACTGATGGGGCGATGGGTTTCTCCAGCATCGTATGAATCTTTCTTCGTAAGAAGAACTCTGACACTGGCAAATGCAAACTGGTAGGAACAACAATACTCACAGCATCGATATCTCTCGGTAAATCTTCCACATTAGTGAAGCCCTGGCAACCAAATTGTTCACAAACGGCATTAACTGCGGAGGAGCTGGTATCAACCACTGCGACCAAATCAACGTTTGGCATACCTTGATAAATTTTGGCATGTATCTTACCGAGGTAGCCCACACCGATAACAGCGACCTTTATCTTTCTATTTTTCACTTCATCCATTTTGCCGTCTACCACTGTTTCCACCACTTCACTCGTTGTTCTCCACTTGTATATTTACTCATTTAAAGCGTATCTGAATTGTGTAAAAATGGCGAATTAACAAATCGTAATGATTCCATATTGGTAACTGGCACTTGACGATGGAGCGCATCTCTCAGGAGAGTCTCCAACTTAAATTAAACAAAAAGCCCTTAAGGAAACCTGAGTGAATCTATTCACTCATCGTGACACAGCACATCGGGCATCCCAATACGGCATTTGACAATGCAGAGATCGCCTGCTCACGAGGATATCCTTTGCGCCAAGCCAATACCACTTCTCGATAGGGCTGCTTATTCGAAAACCGTTTTATCGATAATAGCCGGCGGGAGTACTCCTCTGCTCCCGCAGCACTGCAAGGCAAAACTGTCACTCCCACACCACTTGCCACCATGTGACGAATTGTCTCAATGGAGCCACTTTCCAATGTTCGTTGCAGATCATCCTGACCACCTCCGTGCAGACAAGAAGGGCATGCTGCTAACACCTGATCGCGAAAACAGTGTCCCTTGCCAAGAAGCAATACCGTTTCCTCTGACAGCTCATCCGTACGGATCGCATCTCGCGCCGTCCAGGGATGGGATATGGGAACCACCACCACAAAAGGCTCCTTATAAAGTGCCCGGGTTTGAATCCCAGACTCAGAAAACGGCTTGGCGAGAATAATTGCATCCAGATTTCCTTGCTTTAAACGGGCAGAAAGATCGACGGTAAATCCCTCTTCTACAATGATCGGCATATCCGGCACTTGGTCCTAGAGGCTCGGAATCAAATGCGGCAAAAGATATGGCCCTATAGTGTAGATCACACCAATGCGTAAGGGTTCAATCAGAGGGTCTCCGCCGCCCGCCGCAATTTTCTTCACTCTTTCAGCGGATTCCAATACCTGCTGCGCCTGTCTAACAACTAATTTTCCCACTGGAGTCAGCACAACTTCAGTTGGGCCTCGCTCAAATAGCGTCACAGCTAATTCTTCTTCCAGCTTTTTTACCGCCACACTGAGTGTGGGTTGACTCACATAGCAAGCCTTGGCAGCCCGACCGAAATGCCGTTCCCTAGCCACCGCAACAATGTATTTCAGCTCACTTAATGTCATATCCGATATCAGTCATGCTTCACCGGACAAAGTTACCTGAACAACAATACTTGTTAGGAATTCTTCCCGACGTTTAGGCATTGACAGAGATCGATTGACGATGGAAAAGCATAATGACTCGCGTTAATGGTGCATCTGTAAATCAGCACAAAGGGATGCCCTAATATTCTCTGGCAATGCACCGGTAACATGCTGATAGTTCTCGTGATCCACTCCCATCGTAATAGGATCACCCGATTTAGCGGATTGAATCATTGCAGCAGTGAATTCAAAACGTAAAAAATGCACCGCCGAAGTCTTATCCTCGGTTTCACGCTCAAGATCTTCGTTTGCGATGGGACATACTTTCTCATGGTCTCCAACCGACACCCATAGCGTTTTCTCGATACCGATCATCTTTGCCAGTGCCGCTTTTCGCTCAGACTCCTCTGCGAACTCAATCATAAACGTCGCTTTCCAGTTACTGCCATCGGGAATTAGTGGGTTGTATGCTTCCAACTCCTCTTCAATGGCTGCCGCTTCAAACACTTTTTCAATACGCAGAATTTCCTGAACCTGATACTGCATCGTTAGCCGATCTTCAAAGTACAACGTAGCATTGGGCCCCACTGCCACTCGACGATTTTTTTTATGAGACATGACGTGAGTGCGGTACTCCGATCGCTGTTCGGAATATTGTTCCAGACTCATTAAATCTGATCGGGATAAGTGATTCATATTTTCACCAAATTATTCGAAATTGTGTAAATGGCAGATTAATAACCATTGATTGCTAAATACCGTAGGCTTTTCTAATCAAAGAAATCGGATGCTCTGTGGATGATCCATCCCCTAACGCATGCTCGATAAATCGACCTGCCATGGGACAATCGCTCCCATAGTGATCAGCTTTGGCCTGCTTCACCCGCTTTACCACAGGTTTCACTATTTTCATTGCACTATCGTAATACTTAGTCTTTACTCCATAGGTGCCGTCGTGGCCAGAGCAACGTTCGATCATCTTGACTTCAGTATCCGGCACCAACTGCAAGCAGTCCCGGGTTTTAGCCCCAATCTTTTGCACCCTCTGGTGACAAGCAACATGGTAAGACACCGTGCCCAGGGATTCAGTAAATGACGTTTTCAATAATCCGCCTTTATGGCGGAGCATCAGATACTCGAAAGGATCAAAGATCGCATTACCGACCTTTTGCACATCCTCATCATCTGGAAACATTAAAGGGAGCTCCTGCCGAAACATCAACACACAGGAAGGGACTGGTGCCATGATATCCCAACCTTCATCGACCAACTTGACTAGATGGGGGATATTTACCTCTTTCGCTTTTGCCACGGACGCGAGATCGCCAAGTTCCAACTTAGGCATGCCACAGCATTGTTCTTTATCCACTAATCTCACCGGAATATCATTGTGTCTTAGAACTTTAACCAAGTCTTCCCCTAGATCAGGCTCATTATAGTTCCCAAAACAGGTTGCAAAAATTGCAACACGTCCATTGGTCTCGTCCGTTGCCTCTACTTCGCTATTCGTTTCTCCCTGAGACTCGTCCGATTTAAAGCGTTTTCGTAATGTGTCGCTGCGATAACTTGGAATTCCCGCGTCTGGATGCACACCCAGCGCCTTATCCAACAATTTTCGAATTGTTTTAGTTTTATTGCTCGCATTAACAGCATGCACAACAACGGGAATGCTCGCCAACTTTCCTACTGCATCGGTGGATGAGAGTATTTTTTCACTGGTGGTAACACCACCTTTTTGGTACTTCACCGCTTTTGCTCTTAACATCAGGTGGGGAAAATCGATATTCCATTCATGAGGTGGGGTATAGGGGCACTTGGTCTGATAGCACAGGTCACATAAATAGCAGTGATCTACCACATTCCAATAGTCTTTTTTATCCACACCGTCAACTTCCATAGTTGAGGATTCATCCACCAAATCAAACAGTGTCGGAAAGGAATTGCAAAGGCTGACACATCGCCGACAACCATGACAAAGATCATACACGCGCTCTAATTCAGCAAACAGTGACTTTTCATTGTAGAACTCCGGATTCTGCCAATCAATGGGATGCCTTATCGGAGCTTCCAAACTACCTTCTCTAAAGGCATTTTTCTTGGTGGAAGTGTTCTTAACTGGGTTTACAGGGGTTTTGTTATCGTTAACTGAAGACATAGGAAAAACCGGATAGACGTTAAACTTCTTTATACATCAGAGAATAGCGAGCTAAGCGGCATATCGAGAACCGGTTTCCCGATATGCCTGAGCGAAAAACAATCACCCTTTTACATCTTGTAATTCAAAGCTTTAAAACATTGATGATGAAATTATTATTCCATTTCATCCAGCGCTTTTTGAAAACGGTTAGCGTGAGAACGCTCGGCCTTGCCAAGAGTTTCAAACCAGTCAGCGATCTCATCAAAACCTTCTTCACGAGCGGTTTTTGCCATACCTGGATACATGTCAGTGTACTCATGGGTTTCACCAGCAACCGCTGCTTTCAGATTGTCAGAAGTTGCTCCAATTGGTAGTCCAGTTGCCGGATCACCGCATTCTTCTAAATATTCCAAATGACCGTGCGCATGCCCAGTTTCACCTTCCGCAGTTGAGCGGAAAACAGCGGCAACGTCGTTGTAGCCTTCAATGTCGGCTTTTGCTGCGAAATAAAGGTATCGGCGATTAGCCTGAGATTCGCCTGCAAACGCATCTTTCAGGTTCTGTTCTGTTTTTGAATCTTTTAAACTCATTATAATTAACTCCAGGTTAAAAGTTTTTAGTACTAAAAAAGCATGCCTGATTACAGACATCTGTGAATTTTAGTGCAATCATCACGATTAATCTAATTGATTGTTTCAACTAGGACCATAGTGATTCGATTGTGCAACCCTACGTCTGTAACTTCGGTTTAGTTTGAGTCATTATTGTCGTTCCACACGATATATCGCTTGTCGGCATTGCTCCATTCATCGTCAATCTCAACGAGAATGGCACTGACAAGC
>WLWI01003634.1_pt1 | contig 13211 bp, 3 predicted proteins | sample 6701501 | NCBI WGS metagenome assembly WLWI01 (sample SAMN12718690, study PRJNA515312) | sponge metagenome | isolation source: marine sponge | host: Mycale hentscheli | place: New Zealand: South Island, Marlborough, Capsize Point | collected 2014-11-01
GAACGGTTAGGTGATATATAGCGGGAATGGCTAAAGCTACGGCGATAAAACTTGGAGAGCTTAATATCTGCTTGCCGAGGAGTGTGTAAGTGCAAAAAAAAATTTTTTCGTCGGGGCCGCGTTGTGCTAGATTTTCCTGTAGACTGTCACATATTATACTTAATAATTATATTGGAATTGTCTTTAAAACATAGTCAGGGTTTCATACAGAAGGAATTCTATGAATAGTAAGATTATAAAATCACGAGCATGCATGTGTGACCAAACATTAGATATACATTCTCATATAGGCAGGTGCATCAAAGATGGTTTTTACAGATTAAATTAGTATAAAGATGGTTCACTATCAGGCTTTCATATAGAATTTTTCGCTGGGTGTGGGAGACATTGCATACACTTAACCACGCCCATTGTAACCCATGTACATGAAGTGTATACTCACTAATAATATACAAATACCTGTTACATTGAATTATAGCTCATAAAATTAAATTAATATAGAGGTAACTTTCTTTACTTTTATACACGTTACATATTAATATTAGCATATGAGCAATTATTTTAATCACTCAAAAACAAACAAACTTCTCTCAATTAGAATATCTGCTATAACCACTCACTCACTGGTGTACTAAGATTATCAATAACATGAACTATTCCTGTTGGAATTTTCCACAGTAACAACTGACAGTCATAACCAGCTGATGCAAATAGACCACTAGCTTGAGGATGGAACTGTATAACATTAGCCTTTTCATTATGTCCTATAACAAACACAAATTAATAATAAACTATAATAGATCTATAATACAGATTACTAGAGATTGGTCCTACACATAGCAATAATACAGTAGTAATATACTGATAGATTACTAGAAATTAGTCCTACACATAGCAACTAGTAATGTGCTTGAGCACAAATGGCGAGCGAGCCTGTGCACAAACAAAACACTTAGAATCAATCAGTCCATTTCTAAATTATAAGTATGTAGCTGTTGTGACCACAATTTAGCTAACAAATACAGAACTACTTTCTTACCTCAATTTCCTGAGTACTGGTATTGTCTGTAGTCTCTAATATTGCATTCTGACTATCTGAGTTACCAGTAGCTTTTGACAACAAGCACTTACAGCTACTATAAATGGCCTAGTTTTTAAAATTATGTCTGGTAAAGGGTCTCAACACCATAGTAACCTTTCACGATAGCATTTTGCGACCTGAAAACAAACAAACAAGAAGTTCTAAAGAATTGCTGCACAGTGTTGAGTAAACAGTAAGTTTTTAAGACCGAAGTGCGTCTTGTGGCATTAGAAATAACCTAATACAGAGGGGTAAACAATTAAATTTTCTTGAAAGATACGGGATTGCTAAACCGAAAGATTCTGTTTAGTAGAGGTATGGGAAGGGGTAGACCACGAAGCAAACACAAAAACGCAAAATGACATAAGTACGTCCACACATATATATGAACAAACAAATCCCCCAATTTTCAATTGTGTCATCCCTGATAGTGTCTCGCTCGCTCGCCAATAATACAATAGTAATATACTAATAGATCACTAGACTATACATATGTTCTATGATACACTAGGTATAGACTAAATATATACTTTTCTATGATACACTAGGTACAGATACAAATATACTTGTCTACGATACACTATGATAAACTAGGGTCAGAGGTACAGATACTTATGTACTTGTCTATGATAAACTAGGTATAGACTACATATATACTGTTCTATGATACACTAGGTATAGACTACATAACTTTTCTATGATACACTAGGTCCAGACTACATATATCCTGTTATAATGTACTAGGCCAGTTAGCATGTAATACCTATGAGACACTGAGGTTCTGTCAATGTATTCTGCAGTCCATCTGATGGAATGGTCCATAACTTCAGTTTGGCATCCTCACAAGCTGTAAATGTAACAAAGATATAAAACACACACTTCTGTTTTATATCTTTATAATAAATATGAATATTAATAATTCCGGAGATAAATTTCTGTAAGAGAGTTTAAAAGTCTTGTAATGACTTGGGGATACCAAATTACTTTATAATCAATTCAACAAAAACAGAAGGAATGATCTGTCCATCTCTTACCCACGAGGAGTTGAGTGGAGTCAAAAGGATTGAAAGCAAAGTCCATAATTGCTGACTCATTTTGCAGAGTTGGAACTTGCCCGCTATCCCGTCGTCCTGGTTTATTCAACTATAAAGTTTCCGTACTTAGATACATCCAAAAGTTAAAACAGACAGACACTACTTACTTCAAATACTCCAATTTGCCCTCCAGCAATACTAAAGACTACAGCTGCTCTCTGTCTGTTGGCCTGATTAAAAAACAAAACAAAACAAAAAAAAACAAGAAAAAAAAGTTATATACCATATTAAAATACTGTCGGTTCACTGGTGGCTTTAATTAAATCTTCTTCTATAGTACTATGAACTCCATTGGGTTCAATATTACGCTATCAAAACCATTTTACCTATCAATGAATCAGTAATTTAGTTAAAATATTACATCTTACTTGAAAGGCATTGGAGTCTCCTGGCACTGTGCTACTCAAAGAAGGAAACTTGGTGATGAAAGTAGCTCGGTCTCTTGAAGAGCCCTCAATATGTCTCAGTTTAGAGGACCTTACGATGTTCAGTGCTTTCGGGGGGGCACTTGAAGGCACTGATGAAGCTTCATTTGTAGAAGGAGATGACAGTTCTGATTTAACTGATCTTTCTTGACCTGATTTCCTTTTATTACAGTCAACTTCCGTTTCTAACTTTCTTGGTCCAGGTGCTTTACCCTGGCTTGCTTCAGGTGACTTCTTCTGACTTGCTTTTGGCAATTCTTTCTGGTTCTTTTGTCCTTTTTGCTTACAAGGTTCCAAGCTTACTAATTCCACCTAGAGAATTGCAACGTTGTGGAAGATGAAATAGAAACTTTACTACCAACTCTCTAATCTCAAAACTAAACTCATTCTTAAAAAATAAGACTCACTTGACAGTTTCCACCATTTCTCCATTCTTCTGAAGTCATGGCAGCAACTCCTCCTTTAGTGGGAGGAAACAAGTCCGCATGAAACTCAGAATAACTCTAATAGAAAACAAAGCAGTCATTTTGCTAGACAACAACAACAACAACAACAACAACAACAGATGCAATACTTTTCTCTGGATGTGGTAGCTGATGGGAATGATAGCATTTTGGGTCAGTTGAAGAAGACGTGTTACTTCACATGACAGCACATTGAGAGCTCTCTTAGGCACCATTGCAATTCCCTTAGTCTGAATTGATCCACGATAAACTTGCTGACCTATGCATAATTAGGAGATGGTACTAAATGGTGCATGAAAACAGTAGTTCTTACTTGGCACGAGAGAAACACTAGCATCAAAGTAAGTCACAGTACTTTCACTCTGCAAGAATAGATCAACATAAAATAAATAACCAATTGATTTATTAATTTATATAAATACAAGGCAATTAGAAGGTCAAATAAATAATATGATGGAGTACATTTGGCAGTATTAGTCAAGAGGAACTAAATGAACCTTCTTCAACTTCAGTTGTGAAGAGCATCATTCCTTAGAGGCAGCCATAACAAGAAGAGTCAAGCTTAGCTGCATTATTTTAAGGTCATTCCTCTTTCCCCTCCCCTTCCTACTGTACTACTACTGACAGGGCTTAACTTGCAGTAAAAAATTGTGATATTGAGAATACGTCTGCTTGTTTTAAGTAGCTGAAGAAATTTGCTTGACTTGTGAGTTAGTGTCATACCGTGACCATCTTTGTTAGAAATAAGAGTGAATAGAAAATAAATGATTTTGGTAACAATACTATTGAGAATTTATCAATGCCATGGTTTAGTGACAAGGTACTATTTATAGTTCTACTATATATTCTAGTCTTAGTGACAGGACATTCTCTAGTTCTACTAGATAATTCAGTAGTTATATAGTAAAACTTCTATTAATGACCTCTCCGAGAAGCAGCCGGCCTCTGTGGAGAGACCAAATCATGCGCCCCCGATTGCAACTACAACAAATACAATGCATTTAGAACCTCCGAGAAGCAACCACCTCTTATTACCGACCAGCGACTAATTTCTTGGCCCCATCTTGCTAAAGATAAATACATTCACCCCTCCACGAGTGACCAAAGACAACACCTACTGAAAATTTGAGAGATTGCGGTTCATACTACTACAGCATCCAATTTTGTCTGGGACAAAAGGTCTTCACTAAATGCTCTCTGAAAGTTTAATTTTTCTATTTTAATCTTCATCTGAACAAAACGTGCAGGAAATGATATCCACAGGACAGCAAGTGCCACTAGGAAAAATCACCTGGCTTGCAACAAAATAAAGACTGGTGTGGTTCATTGCAAATATCGCCTCAAACAATCCCCTTAAGTTGTTTTTTTTTTACAGAAAATTGCATCTCCAGTGGCAGCACATCCTTACCAGAGTAGATAAATGTGGTGCAGAAATAGGTAAGTTCCACAAGAAGGCAATTGAGACTTTAGAAGAAAAATGTTCGTGTAAGATGCTTGTCATCAGGACACCATTCAGATAACCACAACAAGATATGCATCAATTAATGAATGTATTGTTAATTCAATTTTCCCTAACTCTTTATCACAAATAATGACATTTACAAAGGATCAACCTCTGAGAAGAGACCAAAAGCCCCGTCCCCAATGTGGTCACTATTCGGAGGTTTTACTGTAGTCTAGTCCAGGACCCTTTCTAGCTGTTGTGTGTGACAGAATGATTGACTGACTGACAAACAGAGTACTATAACCCCCTCATGCATGCACGCTAAGGGCTTATAATTCAAGCTGTTGCTCTGACTAAAGACTAATCTTTAAAATGACATGTTTATTGCCTTACTTTCACTGCAGCAAACAATAACTTGGTATCAGCATCATACAACAGAGTAGGATTTCTACAGACATTTAATAACATCAGTTATTAGTATCATACAATAGATGAATTTATAATAACCTCATAGCGATCACTATCAACCAATAGATGAATTTATAATAACCTCTTAGCGATCACTATCAACCAATAGATGAATTTATAACCTCATAGCGATCACTATCAACCAATAGATGAATTTATAATAACCTCATAGCGATCACTATCAAACAATAGATGAATTTATAATAACCTCATAGCGATCACTATCAAACAATAGATGAATTTATAATAACCTTATAGCGATCACTATCAACCAATAGATGAATTTATAACCTCATAGCGATCACTATCAACCAATAGATGAATTTATAATAACCTCTTAGCGATCACTATCAACCAATAGATGAATTTATAATAACCTCTTAGCGATCACTATCAACCAATAGATGAATTTATAACCTCATAGCGATCACTATCAACCAATAGATGAATTTATAATAACCTCATAGCGATCACTATCAAACAATAGATGAATTTATAATAACCTCATAGCGATCACTATCAAACAATAGATGAATTTATAATAACCTTATAGCGATCACTATCAAACAATAGTGAATTTATAATAACCTCATAGCGATCACTATCAAACAATAGTGAATTTATAATAACCTCATAGCGATCACTATCAAACAATAGATGAATTTATAATAACCTCATAGCGATCACTATCAACCAATAGATGAATTTATAATAACCTCATAGCGATCACTATCAAACAATAGATGAATTTATAATAACCTCATAGCGATCACTATCAAACAATAGATGAATTTATAATAACCTCATAGCGATCACTATCAAACAATAGTGAATTTATAATAACCTCATAGCGATCACTATCATACAATCGATGAATTTATAGCTAGTACTGATTACTACAATTTAAGATAGTTACCTATTTAATGTCACACAGACAGATTATAACTGCATTAAATAATTTCTATAGCTAAAACATACCCAGAGGAAGATCCTAGGCTGTGTCTAGTAACAGGAGTGGTCAATTTCTTGATATCCCATAATGCAATCTCAACTTCTCTAGTCTAATATCAACAAACAATGAATGATATTCATGAGGGACCAAAATACACACACTACAATGGAAATCGAATAGAATAAATCTCATAACTTCATTCTTCATGCAATGTTAAGGACCTAGTAAATTCCATATAATTCCACTCGTATTAATCAAAGACAGAAAAATTAAACCAGTGATGTGCTTCAGTACAAATGGCAAACGAACCATTGCGCACAAGTAATTCAAAACATTCTAGAAAATGAACTCCAGTAACCTAACTGTGTCCTGCAATATTCAGATCATATTAGGAACAGCATAACTCCAAGGGGTAAGCAATTAAATTTCCCAGAAGGGTAAAGATTGCTAAAAAAAGACGTTGTTTAGTGAAGTTTGGGATGGGGTCAACCACTAAGTGAACACAAAATGTGAGGGTCACAGTATAAAAATGACATGCATATCCAAACATATAAAAAAATATCCCCCATTTTCAATCGTGTTACCTCTAATGTGGCTCACTCGCTTGTCAATTTTTTTCTTTATAAACAAGGTTTGACAATGTTTTTTTTCCAGGCAGTGAATAAGGTAATAAGGTGTGCACTTAAAATTCTGAGTATGTACGTGTACATGTTCTACTTGTGTTTTAACGTTTCCTATATGCCTCTGTTGCGTTTCTGTCTTTATAGCATAACATGTGCTATTATGAAAAATATGTAAAACACTTGCCTATGTATGGTTGTAGAATGCCTAGTCAAAAAATGTTTTTCAAGGCCAGAAATAAAGTTAGTTTTGATAGCTCAGATGCACTAGGTTTAACCCTTAACTAGTTGACTTAAAAAATTAGATATAGCTTACTGAAGGCATATTCATCCTAAATGTAGAGACATGGGATGGCGGGGCAAACTAGCCTCTAAATCGAGAAGCCTCAGCATCCTTTGTGCAGAGCTAGTCCAATTGTTGGTGAATATTAACAGATTTTCACTTGGAAAAAGCTAAGTTTTCACAAACCAAGCTTTGGTAAAATCATTGATAATTCTTAAAAATTGCAGTAATAGATCAAGTACCCTTAGTGTTTAATCTTATGATACACTACAGGAAGTAACTGATACTGAAATAATTGTTAGTTTCTATTCCATTTAGACGCAGTCTTTTGTACTACCTACCTCTGTACTGATTACGGCATTTTGTGTTGTATGTGTTGTATTTAAAAAAGAAAGAAGATAATTCTATAGCTCTCTCCTTATCGTCTATCTTCTGTTACAAACCTTCATACGTGTAGCAACTATGTCTATTTTAATTTTTAATCATGAATAATAATATTTTGATTATAATCATCCTCAAATGAAATCCCCCTTTCAGAAATCCTGGCTCTGGCCCTGAATATCATCACACTCAATAATGGTTAAGGCTAATTTCTTATGTGATTGTCAATGCATTAAATAAGATGTCAATAGCAACACCAATAAACCTAATCCTCTATTCTGCAGGGAATCATTCACAAAGTGTGAATTCTCATAATTAGTAATTATTGCGCGAATGACACTTGAGTAATCTACAGATGTTTATATATATATATGTATATATACTTGTTTATTTATTCCACCCTAGATATCTTCACAATAATCAATGATATCTTTAGGTACATGACCCGTGAAATAACTCATGATATTTCACGGTTGTTATTCATGCTGTATTGCGCAAGGTCATTACCCCTGTAGTTATAGCAACAGGCCTAACTTGTCACTTTTCCAGGTTTTTACAGCTACCTTCCTCTTGTGTAGCATACTCAACAAGGTTAGAGCAACTGCTAAAGTATCAATTGAGGGTGTAGGTAGCCCCTACAACCAACTTTACCTGTGAGTTACCAGTCCTCTAGTACTAGCTACAGCAGTGAAGATATCTAGTGTGGAATAAACCACTTATTACACTCAGCAGAGTGATATGGCAAGATATTTCACTCTCAGGCTTTATTTTCACTCGACTCTGGCTCGTGAAAATAAATTAGCCTGCTTATGAAATATTTCGCCATATCACACTCTGACTCATGTATTAAGTATTATCTATTGTGTACTGAATCGGCCTATAGAGTGCCTTTACGTAGAAAATGTATTGAATTGGAAATATCGTGTGCCTGCAATATTCCGCAGTAAAGGGAAAGTCCGGAGTTATTGCGTTAGGTTATTGCGTCCCCCTAAGCTACATTTTTATGCTTATTGCGTCCCCTGAGGATCTGCTAATTCTATAATACCATTCTGTGCCAATTACATTAATTTTGTTAAATAAAATAGCTTCATATGAATGCAGAGACCTTTTATTACTAGCTATGAGAGTGTTCGTTTCATACAGACTACCGCTTGCACTCCGCGAGAAGTCTGTATAATTCTTTGGGTGAAATATTCTCAATTGTTCGCTTTTCATTTATCTCTTTGCACGAACGATAGCTACCACGTTCTCAAGTCAGGTAATGTTTTATTTTGAGTATTACAGGGTTTTTTTCTCTTCTAAAAACTTCTGTAATTATTCACTGTCAAGACTAACTGATTGTTCACTCTCAATGCTACAAGATGGCGGTACTTCTTGCCTTTCACATTCCCTTTCTACTCCACCTCGAATATTAGAGAAAGATTTCCAATGACTTCATCAGAATACAAAAATCGAAAGACTTCTTGGCAGCATCCATCATTAGCCATTCAGTTTCTATGCCATTTGCGCATGACCAGTACACATTAAATTGATAAATCATTGAATACCGCAGAATATCACTCGTCTGTCAGTGGTATTTACACTTGTGCCTGCGGCACTCGTGCAAATGCTAGCTGACAGACTCGTGATATTCTGCGGTATTCAATGATTAATCTATATGTGTGTGTGTGTGACCGGTTTTGGGATCATCAGCCTAAACGCGGCGAAGAATTGTTTTCAGTATCCACGGGTAAAGCCTAACAGATCAATTTTTTTTTCAAAAAATGTTTTATGGCAGAAATGGATAAACATCAGTTAGCTCTAGTCTATGGCCATTTTATTTGATGTCAGAAATTGTGCGGGAAATCGTCACACTACACACCAAAATATTACCACACATAAATTCCATAATTAAGTAGTGATTCCTTATCAGCTTTGAAGGAGCGACTTTGACTGCACAGCTGATAAGGAATCACTACTTAATTATGGAATTTATGTGCGGTAATATTTTGGTGTGTAGTGTGACGATTTCCCGCACAATTTCTGACATCAAATAAAATGGCCATAGACTAGAGCTAACTGATGTTTATCCATATATATACCAGCAAGTATACCCCGCCACACAGTGGTGCCTGACATATTGCAAAGTAAGAATACTATAGCACAAGTTATTTTTATTCATTGTTATGATTCTCTACCATTGGTTAAGGTCACATCAGTTTCCCTCTCCTGCTTTCTTTTTTCCCTGAACTATCTCGGCTTTCTTCTTATTCCCCTCCTTTCCTTTGTTCAGCTCTTTCTTCTTGAGTCATGGAGTCCCTTCTCCTCCTTTGTCTACCTCTCCTGCTTCTGAATCTCTCTGTCTTTCTATCATGATTGTGGACTTGGGCTTTGCAAAACTATAGCCTTCTTTTTCATACTCCACTCGATGATTTGATTCTACCCGCTTTTTACAATTAATCGTTCCCTTTTTGCCTTCTCTTTTATACTTTTGCCTTCCTTTACTACACCGTCTTACCTTGCCGATTCCCACCAGCTTTTTAGTTACTTTACCCAATCCAGTAATGATGATGCTTTACCAAATTGTTTAAACCTATGAATTATTCATGACTACACACCGTCAGTTGTCATCGGTCACCATCATTGTTACTGACACACAAGCGTATTAATATATACATAAATGTGACCATATCGTGCAATCCATATAAAAAACAACCTTACCACTCCTAGGCCAGCAGTTACGAGAAAGTCTGTACCCTCCATAAAAATCATTTTAGAATTCTTTTGTCCACTGTGATAATTTACTTTCTGATTACAACAACATCAATAAAAACAACAACACCAATAATAACAACAACACCAATAATAACAACAACACCAATAATAATAACAATACCAATAATAACAACACCAATAAGAACAACACCAATAATAACAACAATATCAATAATTACAATAATACCAATAATAACAACAATACCAATAATAATAAGTTTCCTTTGGACTATTTCATATTACTTACTGATGTGGCTGTAAGACTAGAACGAGGATCAAACAACTGCAGAAGTTTCTTATTCCCATCCTAATTATAATCATTCAATTAAAACATAAAATATATAGCTATCAACCAACAAAGAACTCACTTTACACATAGATGCTAGCAGCTGTCCATTACTCCCCCAAGCAATAGTCTCGATACTATTCGGATGATCCTCCAGCTCTAAACAAAAAAAAACAACATGAATTTGAAAAAAAAAAAGAAAAAAAGAAAAAAAGAACCTTTAAAATAACTTGGTCTTTTTGTCATAGTTACCCCATGTTGTCATTGTATTTTAATTTATACAGTACTTACTGTCATTAACCCTCAGTGCGCATGTGCAAGTGGGTTATAGAAGTCATCCTGTTTGTTTGTCTGCTTGTCTGTCACACTCTGATTTTGGAGATTACTGACAATTAACCATTGATTTAGGATGCGAAGCTTTCAGCTCTGCATAGGTACCAGCATTTATGGGTATCGCCTCCCTAGCATCACATCGTAATCACGTGAACAAATAATATCTTGCAGCCAGTGGTGTAGTTTGCTTTACGCTCAGGAAAGTTAATGGAGTTGAAACAAGTGAAGTTTCCGTGTTGAAAATGTATATCAGTGAGTGTTTCTGGCTAGTTCAGCTTCTTTTCTTATGAAGACAGCGTTTCCATGTACCAATTTCATTGCTCGAGCTATATTGATGCCTCATGTGTTTAATAGCAGTGCTGAGGGTTCGCACCTTTGGTGTTTCATTGTATTGTAATTTATACAGTACATACTGTCATTGTATTGTAATTTATACAGTACATACTGTCATTGTATTGTAATTTATACAGTACATACTGTCATTGTATTGTAATTTATACAGTACATACTGACATTGTATTGTAATTTATACAGTACACACTGTCATTGTATTGTAATTTATACAGTACATACTGACATTGTATTGTAATTTATACAGTACATACTGTCATTGTATTGCAATTTATACAGTACACACTGTCATTGTATTGTAATTTATACAGTACATACTGACATTGTATTGTAATTTATACAGTACACACTGTCATTGTATTGTAATTTATACAGTACATACTGTCATTGTATTGTAATTTATACAGTACACACTGTCATTGTATTGTAATTTATACAGTACACACTGACATTGTATTGTAATTTATACAGTACATACTGTCATTGTATTGCAATTTATACAGTACACACTGTCATTGTATTGTAATTTATACAGTACATACTGACATTGTATTGTAATTTATACAGTACACACTGTCATTGTATTGTAATTTATACAGTACATACTGTCATTGTATTGTAATTTATACAGTACACACTGTCATTGTATTGTAATTTATACAGTACACACTGACATTGTATTGTAATTTATACAGTACATACTGTCATTGTATTGTAATTTATACAGTACATACTGTCATTGTATTGTAATTTATACAGTACATACTGACATTGTATTGTAATTTATACAGTACATACTGTCATTGTATTGTAATTTATACAGTACACACTGTCATTGTATTGAGTACATACTGACATTGTATTGTAATTTATACAGTACATACTGTCATTGTATTGAGTACATACTGACATTGTATTGTAATTTATACAGTACATACTGTCATTGTATTGTAATTTATACAGTACACACTGTCATTGTATTGTAATTTTTACAGTATATACTGTTATTGTATTGTAATTTATACAGTACACACTGTCATTGTATTGTAATTTATACAGTATATACTGTCATTTATTATAATTTTGGAGTTTAGTATTGTTCACAGAACAGGTACCAAATAGATATTGTAAACTAAATGTTCTCAGCCATGATCTTACTCTGATGAAAAATAATAACAAAATCACAAACACTTTTTCTTACCAAAATATCTGTCTTGTGTATTGATGTCATAAACTAAAGCTGATTTTTGACTAGCTACAGCGAGAACCTAGTCAACAACAAAAATAATAATAAGATTAAACATAAACAAACTACTTTATGTTCTGAAATACTTAACTGCTTCAGCACTTGGATGAAATACAACACTCTCAACTCTTTCCTGAACATAACATCAACACAGATAATAATATACAAGAAGCACTCAGACAAGACCTAAAATTTATTACAAACATTCAATAAACAATGCCCTGTAGTCAGCTATGTATAACCAACATGCACATGCAAGTAATAAACAATGCCCTGTAGTCAGCTATGTATAACCAACATGCACATGCAAGTAATAAACAATGCCCTGTAGTCAGCTATGTATAACCAACATGCACATGCAAGTAATAAACAATGCCCTGTAGTCAGCTATGTATAACCAACATGCACATGCAAGTACTAATAGTCATCATGTCTCTCTGACTTCCAAAGCATTGAAAAAGTACTTGATGGTTCAAGTGCTTTTAAAGTGCTAGGCTTGACATAATGGCTCAATTTTCTAGAAAAAGCCACCATGTTTAGCCTATGCAGCTTTACCACAGGTGACATATATCATGAGTAAAGTTTTTAGCCTGCTATGGTATGATGGAGTACTGTTCAAAGTTTCAGCCTGCTATGGTATGATGGAGTACTGTTCAAAGCTTCAGCCTGCTATGGTATGATGGAGTACTGTTCAAAGTTTCAGCCTGCTATGGTATGATGGAGTACTGTTCAAAGTTTCAGCCTGCTATGGTATGATGGAGTACTGTTCAAAGTTTCAGCCTGCTATGGCATGATAGAGTACTGTTCAAAGTTTCAGCCTGCTATGGTATGATGGAGTACTGTTCAAAGTTTCAGCCTGCTATGGTATGATGGAGTACTGTTCAAAGTTTTTAGCCTGCTATTGTGGAGTACCACCATCTCAACAGCAGTGACACTCCACAACAAAGAACATTGTCATGACAAACAAGTAACTTAATTCATTTTGCATTAGCTAATGGAAACCCATTAAACTCATTATTTGTGAATCAT
>WLWI01003635.1_pt1 | contig 13210 bp, 9 predicted proteins | sample 6701501 | NCBI WGS metagenome assembly WLWI01 (sample SAMN12718690, study PRJNA515312) | sponge metagenome | isolation source: marine sponge | host: Mycale hentscheli | place: New Zealand: South Island, Marlborough, Capsize Point | collected 2014-11-01
GTGTGCTGGAATGGATGATGACTGGAACACAAGTTTCCTCGAGCAACTTGATGACCAAGAAGATGAAGAAGATGATGATGGTGAAGATGAGACTTCTGCTCCTTCTCCTCCACCTCCTTCCCCCAAGTTGAAGACAAACAAAGAAGCCATCAATGTGTTAGAGGATGTTTCACATTTCTTGGAGCATCGAGGTCACACCAAAGAAACAATAGAACTGGGCACAACTATAGATAACATAGTAACCTTGACTTATTCATCATTAATTAAAGCAGACTGATTTGCGTGACTTTTGTAAAAAAAACTAGCCCGGTTAGTGTCACAATTAAAAACGTTTAGTATTTTTATGCTCATTTCACATGTCCACTCAACAAAGTTACTATGTTAGTTATCTCACATGATATAATTATTCTATTTAATAGTATAGAGACAGCATGACTGCCCACAGAATCATAAAATAGAAGAGAAAACTGCCCCAAAATTAATTGCTTCTGATAAGGGACAGCTTCCCTACAATGGACAAAAGTCCCATTCCCATTTTGTCCACTATTCGGAGGCTCGACTGTAGCATAGAAAACTGTTGTTAGCTCTCGTTTGGCAAGAAATATGCTGTACATTGCCATGTGAATTTTTCTTATCACCACTCAATGTATTAATTCGGAATACCACAGTTTTTCATGCTATTTTATTTTTATATTATTATATAGAGATATAAAAATATGGCGCGTAAGTTGCCCATTCAAAAATGTATGGGAAAATCGCTGTTCAATTTGAAATTGCACGGGGAAAGTGAAATAGTGTGCAACTAATTGAAATCGCACTGTAACTAAGTGGAAACTAAGTGAAATACCACGGTAGCTAAGTGAAATACCACGGTAGCTAAGTGAAATAGTACGGGTAAGTGCGTACACTTCACTGGACAAAAACTTGAATTTCTTGTTGAAGTATTTGTGGTTAAAATGGAGTGATAATGCCAAAGGAGCTTTTAATGTCATGTGTATATGAAATGTGATATTTAAGATAGAATTTCAAATAGAGGATAGTACTAAATACCAGGTACTTGACATTTAGGAAACATATCACATTTCAAGTACAATTCCAGGTACCTGACATCTCATGACATGGCATTTTATGTAGAACTTTAGGTACCTGAAATTTAATGATCTTGTGAAATTTTGTATGGAATTCCAGGTTCCTGACATTCAAAGATCATTTGGTATTTCATGTAGGTCAGGTAGCTGAAATATAATGATCATGTGACATTTCATGTAGAATCTAAGGTTGTAATATTTGTAATAATTTAGGGAATTTTTTTTATATACTTGTTAATCAATCATAATTATTTTACATCAAATAACAAAAAAAATAGTATGTAGTATCACTGGGGCGAAATTGCCAACGCCGGAAACTGAGATGGAGCCGATCTGTTTGGTGGCACTTCCGACAAAATTCTTTGCTTAGTTTGCCTTCTAGCCTGCACAGACTTGTTCTTCATTAACGTTGAGTCCAAATCTATGAAGAAGTCGGTGACATTAGGCGCTCGCCAAACTAGAGGCTTCACATATAACTCGTCCTCATCACCACTCTCCTCACTGGACATCATGCTGACATCCAACACAGACAGCCACTTCTTTTTGTCTGGTTCACTATACTTCCGTGTCGCAAACACACTCTTTCTCTCCTGCAGTTTCTATTACAAAACAAATCAATAAATATGTACCTGCAACTGATCCTATAATAGTTGAATCACTTACTCTTCTTATCCTTTCAGATCTCCTCCTATTCATCGTCATGTCATCTGCTCTTCCCCTGTCAGAAAGGGATTGTTGCTGACACAGATTTTTATAGTACATGTATGTGTAAGCAGCTTCTATAAAGAATGAATAAATTTAAAACAGCTAAAATATCGATATTATTACTCCACTGACCTCTTATCTCATGCGACTTAAAGTCAGGATTAAGGCCCCGCACTTCAGTCACCAAAATCTCTATTACCCGCCTGTTTTCGTCACTCCGCCAATCACATCTGCTAGCAATTAAAATTCTTCAGTAAAATTGCAATATCAAACTTACTTTTCTCCAAAATGATATCCACTGAACTCCTCACGATCATCCAGCAACATTTTGTATGTTTTGCGGGTTTCTGACTAAAATATAAAAAAAAGTGTTCTGAATTGGGAAAAGAAACGAACTGAAATGGCAATAAAAAAAATATGTTAATACTAATGCTTGGACTCATAAAATAATAAAAGCCAATACATGGAAAAACATATGTTGCTATCTTTTAATATTAAACAATTCCAAGTATATTGTCTTTTCTTTTCTCAATTCAGAACACAACTACATATTAGAATTGCACTTATGTATTGCTGGTTTTTTAAGTCTCTGTAGAACTACCCTTTACCAACTAACAAATACTAATAGTTGGTAAAGGGTATTCCTACAGACTTACGAAATCAGCAAAAGTTAGTAAAGTTCTAATAGTTGGTAAAGATAGAGTTACATAGACCTATGCAGTAATGATGAATTACTAATTAGCGAGTGAGCGAAGCAAGTGAGACACAATAAGGTGGTGTTGAATATTATACATGCAGGGATGTACGTATGTCATTTATACTTTGACCCTCTCGTATTTTTGTGTTAGCTCGGTGTTCGACCCCGTCCCAAACTTCACTAAACAGAATCCTCTGGTTTAACAATCATTACCTGTATTACCCTAGAAATTGTATTGTTTACCGCTTTGAATTCTATTGCGGGTGCAGTTAAAACTCAAAAAATTACTGGAGTTCCATTTCTATTTGAGTTAGTGGCAGTGGTGAGTTAATACACTAGGTATAAGCCCTATCAACAGTATTAACTTGAAAATTCATTGTCCACTAGACTAACCACAAAGGTAAGTCTTGCGTAGGTATGTTCAGTTATGTAAAGGTATTGTGCATTACAACTACTACTTAGAATATCACAAAGAAAACGTTTAAATAACTTAACTTTTTTTTTTTTTTTTCAATTCAAACAGTTACTGGGTTGTTGATATTATGGCATTGACTCCCCTTTACCATATATACATAACGTAAAAACTCACGACTTTTTTTTTTGTAGTTTGAGTGTTAGAAGTACAAATCAATTGTTTAACAATAGTGTAATTTTAGGCTCGCTCACCATTTGTATTGAAGCACATCACTAGTAGTTTATGAAGCTAAGTATTTGCATTAATAGCAATACATTGAAAAAAGTCGTGAGTTTTTAAGTTATGTATATATGGTAAAGGGGAGTCAATGCCATAATATCAACAACCCAGTAACTGTTTGAATTGAAAAAAAAAAAAAAAAAGTTAAGTTATTTAAATTTTCTATTTTACAGACTACTGCAGAAACCAAATTGACAGAGAACTAGTTGAGTACTATAACACTATTGGCAGCAGTTTTAGAAACTTAAGCATGAAAGTATCCATGAATGACTCGATCAGCAAGTATGACATCACAATTCACATCTGATGATGATATTGTGGACTCAATTCAGGACATTCATTCAAATACAGACTGCACAGTTGATGGAGATGATGATACTGAGGAATCAAGGTTAGGAATATCGTTGCTGTCAAAATAAGCCCATGAAACTTGTACTGAAATCTTTTTGAACAGCATGATGAAGCAGATTTTCATTTTGTCATGAAAAATCAATGAAAATTGATAAAACTGTTCAAAAGTATGCCTCATAGAATATGAGACAGAGAGATTGCTGAAATTTTTTTAAACAACAATAACTCTAAACTACTATGCAATATTGTGTAGCTAAATGTATAAAAGTTTGATTTATTTTTTAAATTTTATTTAGCTTCGTCCCCTTAAGTTTATGCTAACAAGACTCTACTGTATGATACAAACAAATACAGAATTACTAGCTAATAGTTGGTATTACACAGACTTGAAAAGTAATAATGGATTGCAATGCATGTGGAAATAAGTAAATATAAATATGTATAGCTCATAATCTCACTCCTCTAGAATGTTTTGACTTAGAAAGTGTTTCAGCCACTTACAGTGATTAGCTCTAACTAGTGCTGCTATAGAATACAAGTATAAAACAACATTAGGTGACCAGGTTAACGTTGAATAATGATAGTCCCACAAGGTATTAAAAATACATGGAGAAAAGGGTAGTCACAGAATACACAAGGTGGTTTAATTTAACGGAACCCAAGATACCCTGCCTCCCTCCCTCTCTATCTCTCTCTCTCACACACCATAAAAAAAAAAAAGACGTTTGCATTATTATGGGAAATAACATACAAAAGTAAAGTTTAGGCAAAACAAGTTTGTACAGGGTGTCCAATATTGTTAATGGGAAAGAATAGTCATGCATAGACATTCAATAATGAATCACAACCCAGAGAAATAAAATAATCTTAGACAAATTGTTGAAAAAAGTCAATGCTTATTGTTGGTAAATCTACACAAACTCATGGATGGCAAACAGAAATAAGTAAAGTTTGTTCTCAGACTTGTGCATCAACAATTAAAGGTTAATAAGTCAATACTATTAGTTGGTACTAGTAGTCTTAAACAATAAGCTAGTGTTGTAGAGCTATATACAACTAACCAAAGTTGTTGAACCCTGCTGAACTCTACAGAGTTAGTTATGCATACTTATAAGAAGAAAAAAAAGTGGCTTTGGACGCTTCCTTTTCCCAATATTATCTTACTTGTATGCTCATTTGTTTGGTTTCCCAATCATCCATATTACCAGAAAAGACTTTCTTGTGGTACACCCTTACTGAAAACTGTGGAATTAGCAAGCCAAAAAAGAATATTATATCCATACTTAGCTTACTGCTATATATCTATCCAAGAATCGTTGGAAAAACTGTTACTAGAACCATCATTTTTTGAGAAATGCGAACAATGGAGGTCAAGAGCTGTGCCAGAAGAAAATTTAAAGGATGTATATGATGGCAATGTTTGGAAAGAATTTCAAAGTTGGAATGGGAAACCATTTCTATGTAAGCCATATTGTTTTGGGCTTACAATCAATTTAGACTGGTTTCGCCCTTTTAAACATTCAGAGTACTCCATTGGGGCTATTTATTTGACAATAATGAATCTTCCCCGGAATGAAAGAAACAAACAGAGTGATGACCTTAATGGTTTCCTTGCACCACTTGTTAAGGAGTTAAATGAGCTATGGGAAGGTTCACTTCTGAGTGTGGCTGGGCGTGATACAAAAACAATTATTAGGTGTGCTTTGCTTTGTGCTGCATGTGACCTGCCAGCTGGCCGTAAATTGTGTGGTTTACTTTCTTATAACGCACATCAAGGTTGTTCTCGCTGTACAAAGTCGTTTTCTTCTGGCTATGGCGGATTTGATCGAGATAAATGGAATAAACGTTCAAGAACTGATCATTTAGAAACAGTTTCAAAGATTGATCACTGCTCTACGAAAAAAGCAGTAATGGAAATAGAATCTAAGACCGGATATCGCTATACTGAGTTACTGAAGCTACCTTATTTTGTTCCATCCCAAATGTTAGTAGTTGACCCAATGCACAACTTGTTTTTGGGATCTGGTAAGCATATTCTCAGGATGTATGGATTGATCATAACATTACTATTGAGTCAAATTTTGTATTGATTCAAGGTAGAATTGACAAAATAGTGGTGCCTACGGACATTGGAAGAATACCGCATAAAATTGGATTAGGATTTTCTGCATTCTGGATTCTCTATTATTCTTTACTTTCTCTACATGACATTCTATTGGGAAATGATTTGGAATGTTGGCGCCATTTTGTCTTAGCTTGCCGCTTACTTTGAACTGCCAAAGTATTTTCGAAGAAGCACTATGAATTCCAAAGATTTGTCAGACCTTAAAGAACTATACTCCAAGGTTCCTAAGGTGCCACTTGAAAATATTAATGCACCACATTCTTTTTGCCAGTACCAGCACATTTATGTAAATAGAAAGCTGTTTGGGTCTTTGCGGGGCAGGTCAGCATCATCATCCATTGTAATGGCAATGCATCACTCGGAGAATGGAGTTCGTGCTGCTCGTGTGCGCACTGCATACTATTGTTGCTTCCAATCAAACATATTCTTCTATTGTTTCAGCCTGCATGGTTCAAACGCCACCAGCAACACCATTTTTATGGGAAGCCAGATACTCTGTGAGAACCTGATTGCTATGAATCAAACACCATTACTTTTTTACCAGTACAATCCATTATTTCAAGAACAGCTTCATTAGTAGATAGATGCACTCTTTCTAACTCATCTCACGAAAATGTTTTACTTGTATGCCCAATTGTGGAATAAAATTTTGTATATTTTCATTTTTTGACTCCAATATTATTTATTATTATGATAAATGTATGTAAGGTTAACTTAGTTAGGCAAAAATACTTAGCGAATAATGATTGCATGAGTTTACATATACTTCAGAGAGAACACCAAATCAAGCCTAAATTTTTTAGAACTAAAATCTATGGTGGTATAGAAGCCAAATCTCAGTGAAAAGTCACCTCGTACGATCTCAACACAAAAACCTTTGCACAAAATATGCAGATATATTCATCCATGTATCTCACACATGTCAAAATGCATGTTTCATACTGTATTTTGAAACTTCTGGCAACTATATAGTGATTGCAAACACATACTCGAGCTTGAACGCCAATATTTGTTCTTAGTGTTTAGAGCAAATAATTAAATTTCTTTCTCTGTTGTTGCGAGTCATTTATAACCTCAAAGGCTGAATATGAAGAATAATTCCAAGGTAGATTAGGATACTTACATACATACATACATACATACACACATACATACATACATACATATATACATACATACATACATAATTCCAAGGTAGATTAGGATACTTACATACATACATACATACACACATACATACATATATACACACACACATACATACATACACACATACATACATACATACATATGCACACACACACATACATACATACATACATGTATACATACATACATACACACACACACACATACAAGGTGCCATTTTTAGATCAATTCATCTATGCATCTGTGTACCCATTCATTGTTCAGCTTATTAGCCAGATAAATTACCAACCTTGACATAAAGCAAGGGACTGGTGACATTGTATACACCAATTGTAGGGGAATTGGGCTACGGATAGTTGAGGGGCACTACTTATACTTGGCCCAATTCCTGCGCAATGACCTCTCAGATTTTCTTAAAAAGGATCTTGTAGAAAAGTCATACACACACAACGGGGCAGGAACTATCACTGAGAACTGACTGAACTGACATTACACAGAACTTTAACAGTGACACACAGCACTCTCTTGAAGGTGTTCCTCATAGTTGCATAATACCTTGGACAAATTTACAACAGTATACATGCAACAGATTCACACAAATAACACAAAATTGAATATTATGATACCCACTGATAAAATATGTCAACAGGATAAAAACCAGTAGGCAGGTATGCCAAAATACCAACATGTTAGGAGATCACTACTTCACATTTGTATGTCAGTGTGTAAAATTTAATGTATTAAACACTGTTGTAAAGTTATAAAATTGGATTTTTGACGTATTACAGTGTTGGCAACAATTTCTACTGCAATTAAATAACAGAAATAAAATAGATAAGATTGTCTTGCAATGTTTCCCTCCCACACCTCATAAGCATACTACTACAAATGCTGTGTAATATTTTTTCAATGAATTATGTTTTTGGAAGCTGTATGGCTGCATTGAGAAGTGAGGTGAGACCATGAAGAAACTGCCACAACCACACTACCACATTCACTTGAGATATTCCAAGGTAAGTGGAATCCAAGTGACTGTAAAAGCTGATAAAAAGTGTTGCCTAGGATCTTGGAAAAGAGAGACCTCAAGCTTGTATTTGAGGTCAAGATACAGCTGCTAAAATTGTTGTGGTTTGGGGAAGTGTTATTTCCCACATTGGCAAACATGTACATAGATAGGATGTGGTTATTGTGTACTTGTGAAACTTGTGATCCTTCTTTATTGTATCTAATTTGTCCCCTCCCCACTCCAAGTACAGGTACCAGCACCTACTGGGACAGAATCCATCAAATTTACATCATTCAAAAATATGTCCCAATACAGTGTTTTTAAAAAAATCTATCCTGTTATTATTCTACAGAAAAGTTTACAAGCTTTAAATTAATTGATGTATATTAAATATTGCACAAGGTTTATTTTTTATTATTATTTTCCTAAACACATTACTCAACGAAGCATGGTTTTTCAAATTGCTGAGACTTTGTCTGGATTTAAAAAGATTTAAGCAGGACTATATTACATGAAGAGTGATGTTGACATTTGGCTCTAATTGACTATTTTTACATTATCCTATGTGGGCACTTTTATTACGACCCCCCCCCCCCCCCCCCCCGCCCCCACCTGGTTATGCAAGTGTTTATTGCACAAGAAACTAGTTGCTATGGTATTCACACATGAGCAGTACATAATAAATTTATTATTCATTGGATACTGCAGAATATCACTCATCTGATTGGCCGTATTACACCCATGCTTACGGCACTCGCGTCAATACTAAGCCAACAGACTCATAATATTATTATCCTGTATCAAATGAATAATATAATACTCCAGCATTGTTTTGTATAACAACCAAACATTATACACTTGTTGTTATGGCACCTACACCCCAGACCTAATCAAACCCTTTCACTAAAAAAATCAGGATTTGTGAATAAAATTCAGAGGAAGCAAAATCAGAAATCGGGTTTTAAATTTTGTGAAAGCGGATTCACCAGATGAGCACTCATTGAGCACTCAGTCATGTGCCATACACTACAACCATGTTCAGGTTAGAGGACACACCCTCTACCTCTAAATAGCTTCAAGAGTTAAAAGCTGAATTCAATGACTAGTACATATGTACATACTGGATATCATAGCAACTACTACAATAAGGGGTGTGTGTGTGTGTGTGTGTGTGTGTGTGTGTGTATTAGTGTGTTATTGAACTGGGCATGCTACACATCGTGTAAGTGCATGGTCCAGGATGTGTGTGTGTGTGTGTGTGTGTGTTTTCATTTGCATAAAAGACACAGTGAGCTGTGACTAATAGAAGCAGTTCCACCTGTATTTTTACCACAAAGTTTGGACGAAGTATGCTGTGGTTGTACCTAATATCTCACACAACCACTTGATTGTCTCAGCTGCAATTGTGGGAATTATAGATTTGTTGCCTATTTTTTCCAGACCACACTCATTGACATGCATATTAATTACAACTTTTAAATATTTGGATTTACAATACTGAGATAGTGCAAGCTTGGAGTCCTTCTTTCACTTTATTCGATCATCAAGGTCAAAAACATTCAAGCGATCAGAAACCAACTAGCAAAAAAAAACCTATCAAAAACCAAAAAGAAGTATTATCTTCAATCTTTACACAGTTCATCCATGCATCTGTGTACCAACCTCACTACAAGATGGATACACTGATCACATGGAGGAAATGAATCCTTGTCCCAGTCAAAGAGGTGGTAGTAGTGTGGTGTAGTCATCCAGCAGAGATGGTGTTGCAGTGCAACAACAGATTAAGAAAGTACATGAAGAACTTGCATAAGAAAAAAATATGTGTGAGATATTTTATTATAATAATTATTAGTATTATTTTATTTTTTTGCTAAAATGAATTAATAGAATCATTACACTATATTTCTCCACTACATCTTAAACTACTATCAATAGCTGATAAATTTTACCCATTTTCTAAACCTGCCATTACACAAACTCATTTCACTTGTTATGCAGGGTTGTTTGTTTGTTTGTTTGTTTTTCCAGATTTTCACCTATAAGGAGGGGGGGGGGGGATGTAAGTTGTAAGGATCAATTTAAGAGGAGCAGTATATCCATTAATTGACCAATATGGTGTAAGCAAAGCAGCACAGACTCTGGATGGTGAGCAATATGGGAAAAAAGGTCCTGATAACTACTGCCAGGTAGTACTGAATGGATCACGTTTCATAATTACATAGCCAAAAAAACATGAAGTCATAACTGAAAGACCTTTTTTGAAACTGACATGTGTTTCCTAACTTGAGTATAGAACAAATCTTGGACAAGAGCCAAGAAGAATCTATAACAATTGAGTTTTGACTTCGTTATGAGTTGAACAATTAACATGTAAGCTACGACTACAAGAAAAACTTAATAGTATTGAATGTTGAGCATCCAATTACAATCTATCTATTGAGATAATTTCAACTAACATAATTGCTGTTATGCAAATATGTGAACCCGAGTTATAAAATGGGGGTGGCTAACATGATCCTCCTTAAAAATAGATACATAGTGTACTTTTAGCAGGTGTAATGTTTTTGGGCAATCCAAGAATGTGATTTTTTCCTATTAACACCTGGAAATTACAAACACATAGTCTTTGAGCCCACCCATACTGCAACATCTTACTACACTACACCGCAGTATTGCATAATGTACAGAAAATGCTGTCATATATTTCCGGACTGAGCGGTCATATTTTTTTAAGTGCATGCAAGTGAAATACAGCTTGATATTGTATACATGAACTATCTTGTAAATCTCACACACCTCTTTGCAAGTCAAAAACAAATCAGCCACCCCCAGAAAAATATCCTGTATGAAACCCTGGTGTGTATAAGACTATCAAAACAAACGAATATGTAAATCAAATCAATCAAACCAAAAAACATTGTGTGTACATGTGTGAGTGCATGTGTGTGTGTGTGTGCACCAAGAGAAACACAATCACTTGCACAAAAGTAGCCTAAGAACAAGCCGACTACTGTAACCCAACACTGCATTGTAATGTGCAGACTAGGACCAATTATACTAGAAATGAATTTGCTCACGTTATGGTTTGGTATCCAAGTGGAAGTGCAGCAAAATTTAAGGTAGATTTTCCAGCTCATACCTACCAGAAAGCATAAAGTCAACAAGAAAATATTCAATATATGTACACATGATAAAGGTTACATAAAAATATATATGGAAATGGAAATATATTGGAACAAAAACAGATTGATACAATAATTCTACCGCGACTGTAAACAGATCATGTGCAAATGTACAAAACACTATTCAAGCTACTTCTAAAAGATTAGTAAGAGACTTGATAAACTGGCTCCAGCTTCCTGAGTCAGGTCTATAATGGTGTATACAGCCGTCGTCCATGTCACATACTAAACTCATTTGAAATTCTTGCATACAAAAATGAGAAGGCTCCAAAAAGGCTGCATTTGGCTTTGGCAATAGGACATTTCCAATCCTGAATCAAAACTTATTTTGATTTTATTTTGAACGTACCATTACTTGTACAGCAAAACTTCATTTATCCAAACTTCATTGAGCACTTCCACCAATATCTTGTAGTTTGTTTGAACACTAAATAAAATAAAACTTTCAATGATGTTCAGTTCTTCAACCACCCATTAAATTAGCTAATTAAGACTTTTGTACGTTTGGTTGAACCCGTCATAATGGCAAACAAATCAATTTTAATAACAGACTAGTCCATACCAGCAAATCAATCTGCTATGAGCCTACACAAAACAATTTGTGCACAAGACTAATAGGTAGATGTGGTCAACAATTCCAACTTAGGCAATGAAAAAGTTACCCATAACCATGCTGTCTCTGGAGTAGACTGTCTAACACTCCACTGAAGCTTCAACCATTGATTTAGCCAGCCACTTTATTTTTCTCTTTTTCACTTCCCAACAATATGCCCAATACGCCAAAACTTTCACACACGTTTAAACTGTAAAACAGTTATTTCCCCATTTATCGCATGACCTGACCCACTATGCCAATTTATTGTACAAGTTTCCTCCAGCGCCACACACACGCACAAATAGAGCACACTCAGTATAATAGTGGGCACACACGCACAAATAGAGCACACTCAGTATAGTGGGCACACACGCACAAATAGAGCACACTCAGTAATAGTGGGCACACACGCACAAATAGAGCACACTCAGTATAATAGTGGGCACACACGCACAAATAGAGCACACTCAGAATAGTGGGCACACATGCACAAATAGAGCACACACTCAGAATAGTGGGCACACACGCACAAATAGAGCACACTCAGTAAATAGTGGGCACACACGCACAAATAGAGCACACTCAGTAATAGTGGGCACATCACGCACAAATATAGCACACTATAAATACTAGTGCGCACACACAAATACATCTGTATATAACCCTGTGCAACATTATCTATGCAATGTCAACAATCAGCTTTACACTAAAAATCTATTAGTTTCCCTAGCTATCAAAGTCAGCATCTATATAAATGGATAGTAACACCATCATCCAGGATAAATAACTGCTGTAACAGGACACAGGACAATGTAAAAAAATCCAGGACTGTCCTATTTCAGTTTGGGAGGGAAGAGGGGAGTGGGAAATTTCACTTGTAGGTGAATATTTTCGTGGTCTGGTCAATATATAGAGTGCATGATTAAAATTTCTTTTTAAAATACCTTAGATTGGGTACTATAGATTGCTTAGATGATCTATACATACTCGGTAGAAATAAATACAAAAAACAACATCATAATTCTCCAAGAAGGGAGAAGGATTAGAAACAAATATTTGATTTGGTCTGTACATACGTTGTTGTTTTGTTTTTCACTAACACACTAATCTATTATAATCCTCATTTTCATTCCAACTACACTCGGCCACCTCTAACAGACACATTTACCTCTGAATGCACAAAAAAGAAAAATTTGTCTCTAACTCACACTCTCAACTTACTTTGAATATATTCGCATCATGCCAAGTGTTCCAACATTTTCACACTATAAACACTGACTATAGAACACCCTCACGTGCATGCACACAGTGTGACATGCATGCACACAGCGTGACATGCATGCACACAGCAAGCAAAAACATGAAAATGTATAACAACTGGTAAAACATATATCATATTTATTCATTGCCACTATACGGAACCAATTAATGCCTGATGTGTGAAATTCTCAAAAACTACTTCCAATTAACTCACCAAACTATCTCAATAACTGGCTCTTCAGCAGCACACTACATGGAGGACCAGTCCTATACAGAATATCACTATAATGAATATATGTGTTAATAAATGATACCATTTCAAGCATAAGCCACAAGCAATTTTGTAAGTGGTGAAACT
>WLWI01003636.1_pt1 | contig 13209 bp, 8 predicted proteins | sample 6701501 | NCBI WGS metagenome assembly WLWI01 (sample SAMN12718690, study PRJNA515312) | sponge metagenome | isolation source: marine sponge | host: Mycale hentscheli | place: New Zealand: South Island, Marlborough, Capsize Point | collected 2014-11-01
ACGGAAAGCACAAAAGACACAATCTTTCGAACCTATAATGAATTAAGTATATTTGAGAGTATATGGCTATATGCAGTTGTGTATAGTAGGAAAGAAAAATTAGTTACGTGAAATAAATAAATAATAAATCATAACTAAAATAAATAAATGAATAAATAAATAAATAAGTTGCATCCTTGGCCGAAGAAAGGAAGTCTGCCAAGTATGCACATCTAGCACTTCAGTTAATTATACAGCCAGTCGCCATAGAGGCCTCAGGCACCATAGGGCCCTCTACCCTATCTTTTCTAGAGAAGTTAGGCAGACGCATCCACCTGGCCACGAGAGACCCCCGCTATACACAGTTCCTCCTTTAGCGGCTGTCAGTATTGGTACAACGTGGAAATACAGCAGCAATTTTAGGCAGTACAGGCAACTAACTTATTCATCATGTTTATTCATTCAATTACTTCGTTAATAAATATGTAAATAAATAAATAGCTAAATTAACAAATAAAAATAAATAAATAAACAAACAAATAAAAAACCAAATAAATAAATCACAACATTGAGGTGCAGTATTTTTTTAGCACAAATAAATGCTCCTGTAAAAATACTACTCTGTACTCTCATGGCTTACAATCACTGCTTTGATGGTTACTAAGCACAGATGTAAGTTGTTTAGCTGCTTTTGGCTCAAAAGACACTGCAGAACACTTGCAGCGAAGCAGGTTTTCCCACAGTTGGCTATTCCAGGAGGAAATAACATAACCACTAAATATGATAAGAAGCCAGCCAACGACCTTTTACCGTCTGAATGGCTTGCGTTACCATTTTGACGATCTTTACCGATGCTAATATCCTGTCCCTAGTCGTCTGTGTAGGTGCATGTCCAGCTGTGTCAAAGCATTGTGTGTTACAACCACTACTTAGCTAAAGAATATCACATTTTTTTAAATAACGTGTATTGTTTTTGTTGTTGTTGTTTTTTCCTTCAATTCAAGCAGTTGCAGAGAGTTGTTACGATGGCACTGAAATCCCTTTATCCTGTATGCTAAATTAAAAAACTGGACCTTATTTTCAGTAGCTTCAGTGTTAAAAGTCAATAAAAATAGTCTAGTCTTTAGGCTCGCTCGCCATTTGTGTGCTCAAGCACACCACTAGTTATCGCCCACGCATAATAATAATAGAAGGAAAAGGGTCGGCGACGCCAGACTAGAGCAGGAGTTGCGGCCTAAAACCGGGAGTAGGAGTAGGACTTCCCGTCTAACAGCAGGAGTGGGAGTAGGACTTCCCGTCTAACAGCAGGAGTAGTCTAGAGTTAGGCTTATGGTATTCTCAAGCTGTTGTCATCTTCATGTAATCATGCAGCACTGCAGACCAACCACCTCTACCATTATATACTACCTCTCTAATGCTAGAGCAGGAGTAGTCTTGCTAGCCATACCGTTCACCAAACAACGTCTGGCTAGCGTGAGGTATATCTAGTTGGCAGTGCAGGAGTAGCCTCCTACATTATATAAATTTTGTACCATAACTGAACTAGTTAATAATAAACATGTAATTTTAAACTGTTGAATTTTCTATTTAGTCAATCATTCTTAACTCTGCATTATATAATAATTGAATCAAATTCAAGTCTAGAAATACATAACTCTGCATTATATAATAATATAGTAGCCTTCCACCCAGCCATTTCTTTTCTCCACTTGCAATTGAGACCATGGGAGTGCTGGGCCCCAAGTCGATGACCTTGGTAAGGGATCTGGGTAGACGGATCAGGCTGGAGACAGGGGAACCTCGTTCAACTGACTGTATCTCCTGCAGTGTCTCTCGATTGCGATTCAGCTAGGGAACTCCATATCAGTATACGGAGGCATCACAACCTGACTTCATTTTATTTCTTTATTATTATTTTATTTTATTTTTATTTAAAAGTTTTATTATAATTATTAATTATCATCATCATCATTATAATTATTCAACACTAAAAAAAAAAAAAATAATAATAATTATTTAATAATTGATTATATAATAGCTAATTGAATCAAAGTGAAGTCTAGAAATACTTGCACAAAGTAAATTCAAATTAGTCTTACTTTAAAACATTAAATAAAAAGCATGTGACCGTTCTTCTTCGCAGTCATACTGTTTGATGTTGAAGTCTGGTGTTATTTGTAAGTCCCATGCCATCATATCGATATTTTTTTCCCCGCCAAAATACTACGGACACAAAATGCCCAGGACGATGCAGTGAATATTCTACCAAAACATACTTTTTTCCCCAGCAAATGCAATATGACCGGAAGTTCATCGAGTTATTTCAGTGTAATTCCTTTTTAAAGAATTGATATTAAAGGGAATTAACCAAGGATGTTTGCTAAAGAACACACATTTTTTGACAACTGGTACCTCCATTGCATTCATACACATTGGGGCCTCCGTCATTATCTTCCAGATCAACTATATTTCTTCTATGACAGGATGAAGCATCTTTTGGTGGCAGAGATGGAAAAGTTGCACCGCAGTAGCCTAGTGCTTGACCATTTTCTGGAAATTGCTTCTCTAAAATCTTTCAAGGCTTTGAGGCTGCAAATTATATCCATTTGGATACCTCGTATTCTTGGGCCTTGGGCAGTGAGGCAAACTGCATTCCAGACATAATTCTAGACGCCAAACTTATTTAAAAACCTGAAGACATTGTTCATATTCTGAACCAAAGCAATCATACCGCTGTCCTGAAACAATTGATTTCACATAGTCCAAAAATCTTGTTTTACCGCTTTCCACATTGCTTTTGATACAATCATGAATTACTACTTTCAATACATGTTCTGCCTCACTAGAACCCAAACATTCAAGGAATTTAGGGTTTTGCATACTGTGTATCAAAATAGTATTCAAGAAGTTATCTGAAGTACACGTATTTCTGTATTTTCTGTTATGCCAAGGAATAGTAGGTGGTATCTTACAATTAGGACAGATAAAATCTTGAGATATTTTAGGAACATTGTACGTGACACATAAACAGACAATAATGGTGAAACCATCCCTGACAGGTAAAACAACGGTGACTGTTGAATTGCTTTTGCTTTTCACGATACACTACTTTTGATGTACTTCCTTCTATCCAAGGTGTTCGGCAAATGCATATAAGAGGAACATTATCACTTTTTGATTTCACTTTTTGATTACAATCAATTGCTATAGACTTGCTTAACTAAAATTCAATTTGGCAAATTTTTATCGCCTCAGTAAAAATGAATAGCAATAGTGGAATACTAAGTTAAAATTCACTTATTTAAAAAAGCTAGGAGCGGCAGAGGTGAGCCCTAGTACATAGCCATAACGCTACAACCCATCAAAGAATGTATAGTAGCAATTCATTAGGCTAAACATGTACAAGCATACATACTCTGCATACATAATTGCATCACTGTTTTATGATGAAAGTCTGCATATTAAATAAAGAATTGATTACAATCACTGTGGAGTACGTACTTGCACATGTGTAGAAGGTGAGATGCTTTATATATTCTTGAAAAATGCACACTGTCCAGATTAATTTAAGGTCTGAATGACCAAAATATGTCCTTCATCAAGGCACATAGATTCCTGGAAAGAAAATGTTTTTGTGATTACAGAAGAAACAAATATTTACTACTCACTGAGTTGTATTCTCCGATGCAGATAATATTCTCTTTAAGTAAGCATCCCATTGTATGTCAGTGCCTTTTATGAAGGGCTGAATGGTAATTGTCTTGATGGCATTGGACAGTTGGTACAAGAATGAAGATGGATGATCTAACAAACAAGCATTAATAAACCTATTAACTTAACACATTATTATATTAGAGTAATGGCAAACTATGACTAATTATCTTTCTACTGTCATCTTTATGTGAAAAAATTGAATACAGTAGCCTAAATTGTTTTAACAAGAATTTCCAGCATTTTGCAGCATCACAGAGACTTACTGTTCACTTCTGCCACTTGAATCGAATTCTGACAAGTAATCACATCCAAATCTGAAGACTCTAATGTTACCAGATTAACAATGTCATTGTTAATAGGAGACATGGCATTCTTTGCTTTTATGTCATCAAAATCATTCTTAGTAACTTTATGTACAAGTAATTCAGCCCTGTCATCTGTCAAAGTCGTACATAATATGAAGGATAATGTAATACATCATAATATTTTTTTAAATACTTACTTATTTGGGTCTTAGTTTCAGTAGCTCCTGCAAAATCATGCTTCCGTGGTCTCTTTCTGCCTGATGGTCTCTCCAGTTTTAATCTTTCCTTTCTTCTCAACTCCCCCAGGTTAATTTTTCCATCAAAATGTGGTTCAAGGCCAATAGACATTTCACAAGCAGCCAGATGAAAGCATTTCTTTGTTGAACTACATGAACATGACTCTTTTGGAAATATTCGCACTGCTCTTGTTGTGACACCGTCATTTTCAATCACAATGAAGGAGCCATTACCTACAAGTTTCACTCGATTGTCTAATAGAACAGATTTGGCTAAACTGATCCTAGATTCACACTCTTTATTGGGAATGGATTGATTCTTGCACTGAGGAAGAGACTTCAAATCTTTTCTAACACTGTCAACAATATCTGAGGGGTCAAATATGCATAGCAGCGTTCACTAATGTGGTCTCATGAAAGTATTAAAATAGAAAACGCCAACTCAGAGTAATGTTTACGATACATTGTTTGCCTACTCTAGCTACCGATAAATATATTCATATAAAGATAGAAGAGGTAGTTATGAGATTCATATAAAGAGTGTATTCATGAGCAGGTCAAATCTCTCTGTCCATGTAGCTACTACAAAGAGGGATAATTATTATTATAGTAAAGCTTATGTTCAAGTAGCAAGCCATTATTGTATGCGGTCCCTAAATATTATGCCATCAAAACCTAACACAAACTATAAGACCCATTTAGCAATACCAAATTGCCTGCCACCTTGACTGCTGATTATTAGTATGTAACTGGACATTTACAAAAGGTCGTCAAATATTAGATTGCATATGATTGAAACTCTAAAAAAACTTAATTTATTTATTATTTTAATTATTATTGAAGGTACTGTATATTTTTCTACTTCCTAGCTGAGGCAATCACCATCTTCTAGATCCCATGCTGAGGCATACCATAAACAGTAAAAATGGTGCAACAAAGGTTCCATTTGTGAAGGAGAAGGTAACCATTAATCATAAAATTATAAATTGCATGTATTCACTAATAACTGGTTATTTTATCCACCTTACTTCAATTATATTAATTTTGGAACATTATATACATTTCTTCAGGTAGCTACTAGTGTGCTGCAAGCCAGTTAGAAAAGTGTACCAGGAAATTATAAACACAGATGAAGGTGGTCCTAGACATGCAATTACTACACCTAGGGATTACAAACAGGTTATGAAGATCATTAGAATCTTAAAAGCTTACTATAATAGAGAGTCATAGTGAGATTCAATAGCCTATTGCCACAACCAAAAACGTTTCTGTCTCTTGGTCTATATTATAGTGACAATAACTCACTCGCCACACTGCGCTGTTGGAGCACACTCTTACTTCAATGATCAAGGGGATGACCCATCTAATTCTTATGTTAGAAATAATACTGCATAGTATTTTTTATACTAAAATATTTTAACTACTGGTTTGTTCTCCACAATTTTATACTATTGAGTAGGTACACAATTGTAGAGATGAATTGAATCGAGCATAGCGATTATCCCATGAAATATGTATGAACTCGCATTCAACTTACAGTTACAAGATCGTAAAGGTGAACTTAAAGACTTCATTTCACAAATAAATCTTCATCCTCGAATAATAGTTCATCTTAAGGCTACTCCTTAGTTGGAAGCACTGGACAATCGTTTACACATTGCTCACCATCCAGTGTCTATTCATTATGACACTGTTTTCAATATAGGAGACTACTATCTCTCAACCTTAATAACCTTCCAAAACTATTTCTTTGTTCAGAATCCCATTGTTCCCTTTGGTTATTGAGTCGGTACCCAGTTTGTCAAAAAAAACAGGTGAACATGATTACTGATCAAGAATTCAAATTTTCTGATTTGTTTCCAATGGGTTCACATTTATTTTGTTGGAATCATCTAGTTAATGATTTAAGGTGGTATGTGCGCAAGAATTGTAACTGTACTGCTGAAGAAGAAGTGAACACAAGTACACAACTGCCTTCCGTCAATTAATGGCTATTGCAACAGAAAGTGAATTCAATCAAAAATGGAAGAGAATAAAGGAAGAATGGGATATTAAGGCTGTGTGGTAAAGTAGTTTCCTACTTTGAGAAAACACTAATACCTACATTTAAAGGGCATGGATCTATATGGGTTTTAAAAAGGGCTCAAATTTTAAATCCTGAGAAAGGTGTTACTAACAATGCATCAGAATCTATGAATGCTGTTTTTCATCGCATGCAGCAGTGGAAGTTGGTACCATTGGATGTTATTATAGTTTCACTCTATCACCTTTCGTCCTTCTATGAACGTGAAATAGTAAGATCAATACATCAGTGTTGTCGCTGGCAAGTAAAAGTCGAGTATGATTGATCCATCACATATGCCTCGACTTCAGGCTGTAGTCAATTACTCTATTTCTAACACATCTTCCTTCCTCCTTAAGAGTCGTGGCCCCAAAAGAAGCATAAAACATTGTTTTATGTACAAGACAGTTTCACTGCATCTTGTTATTACAGAGGTAATTATATTATAATTATGTAAAATTTGTGGCTCAGGCTTCCCTTTTAAAACTTTGGGGGTCTGTCTCTACCCCACCCTCAGCCTTCAATGATGACCTACAAGAATGTGTCAAGTTATAATCCGTGCTCAAATAAACAAAAACCCTCAACATTACAAGTGATAATTAACAAACAACATTGTTTAAAATTTTAACTTTATACAAAATTCAATGTTCTTGTGAAGCCATTTTAATGCTGCTACAAATAGGATCATAATTGACTAATAAAATATTAATGAGGAAAATATTGACTGCCTGAGCAGGATAATAGCTAGCTAAAACACACATTCCTTGATGAACCCAGAAGTCTCAGTTCCTTTCCAAATTAAGCAAAAAAAAAAAAATGTCTTGGTAATTTTCATTGCATTTAATACAAATTTCCTCTATTCTACCCATCACTGTTCAGGTCTAGCTACCTGAACAAGTAGAAGTCTTCAGCAAACAAGAAACTTATGTTTACATCACCTCATCTAATTATATTCATTATCCTTCAAAACTACTATACAATCTGTACCATGTCATCCTATATATATATATGCAATGTATGTTGTCTAGAGAAAATTAGTTCACCATAAGTTAAACCTAGCAGAAGCAGACCGGGTTACCTTATTGTGGCTTGTTGATTACCATGAGATCTACCATACCGGCAAAGCCCCGGGTTGCTCGTCTAACACTAGCTGCAGGACGCACAAACTTGCTGAAGCTAGGAATAGCTTGTGGTGACTCTGGTCCTATGACCCCGTACCAACCTCCAGCTCAGGAATTTATGACTTTTGAATACCCATTAACTACTTACTAAAAAGTATTAACATTAGCCAGAATATACAAAAAAAAATGGAGTAAAAACGATGAAAACATTAACTGTAGCAAATTTTTGAATTATAAAATTGATCAGTGATCGGCGAGTTAGTTGTTCCTCGCTTAAGAAAGTTTATGAAGCATCCCAGATGTTCTGCAGCCTCGACTGACAGGTAGGAGCAGAACGAGAGTAGAATAGCACAGGTGTCTCAGCTCTAGCCAGCTTCCTCCCTCTAAAATCACTTCAAAAAAGAAATCCCACACACTCTCAAATCTGGTTGAACTTATTGAATATGGGAGATCTGAACTGAGAAGGAAGTGGTTGATAATGATATAGTCTGTTCACAATCCATTCACGCATGTGTGAGGTAAAGGGTCTACATGTAAATGAATTAGGCAAGATGTACACAACTGGGAACATATAGCTTAATGTATGAATAGAATTAGAAAGAATGAAATAAGAGTGTGAATTACATAGTAGTGGTAAAGTGTATGCATCACAATATTCATATGGTATGGATGGAAAGGTCCATGACACCAGAAGTGAATATATTTGTGCCAACCAGCCACTGATGAAATATGATATAAAGTACAGGTTGGACGATCTACATGGAGAGGTGTTCACTCATCCTGACAGAAGATCCAAATTGATAAAGTCCATGCATTACACGGAAGTTTGGGCTGATTCTGTATAGCTTGGTTCGCTGAAGCACTTTACCAGCATTATAGTTTGATATCTGGAAATTACACATAAGAATGCTGAACATTTTAAAATTTTCAGAAATACTAATGGTAAGATATAATTTTGCTAGAACAGAGTATTTATTATATAAGATAATCGAAACTGCAATGTGGTATAAATAACCTAGCAACATTCTACAGTTCAGCTACTTAGAAAATACACAATAGCTATTCCTAATTATGCTCCTATATTACCTGTACTTATGAAATTTTAACTGCCAAATTAATAATAAAACTTCCTATCACAAATAAAACTTACCTCAGTAGTCATCAAATGAGTAATTTGTAGAGTCGTCGATAAATCTTCTACGAAAAAGCAAAGAAACACACTACCAGTATTGTAATTGACGCTGAAAATAAGAGCAGAGAAGGCAGCACAGATCGAGGCAATAGTAATAGAGATGTTTGTCTTCTTGAGTTCCAAGGTACATACAATATGATTGATGGAGTTAGACTGAAATACAATTTGCAGATATTCAATGGGATACAAAATGTTTTGATTTACGTGCAAAGTCCATCAGAGCTGGCAACTGTAAATGTTAACTCAAATAGTTATTGCTCATCTAGTTCACTAGTGTCTGAATCGCTTGAGTCTAAGTCAGAACTGAAAAAAAAATCTGATCCAACTTTTAAATCGTCAAGAATTGTTAAATCGTCAATAATTAAATCGTCAATAAATGTTAAATCACAATCCTGACTGCATGCTTCCAGTTTTCTTATACATTCTGAATCAAGAGCATTGCCAATAAGATTCATGTATTTTATCTTGTTATTGGTAATAAGGTGAACTAGAGCTTCTCCTGCATCTGAACAAATGTCATTGCCTGAGAGATCAATAATCTCCATACTGCAATCCTTCAAGTTAGTCGATAATGCAAGAATATCATTTGAATTAAGTCGATTACCACTAAGATTTATATCATTCATTGATTGGTTATTATTAATAAGCTCGGCAAGAACTGCTCCTGCTCCTGGACCTAAATTATTGCATGAAATATCCATCGATTTAACAAAACAATTATATATGCCTTTAGTAAGTGCAACAATACCTTCTGAACCAAGTTGATTATTGTGAAGTGTAACTTTTTGTATACTGCAATTATTGTTAATCAGATGAGCTATATATTGTCCTGCTTCTGGGCCAATTCTGTTAGATGAGAGATATAACACTTCAAGGCTAAAACTTCTTATGCTACAACATAGTATTCTGATTCCATCAGAACCAAGTGTATTACCAGCAAAATTAGCATATTGCAGAGACTGGGTGTTGGTGACAAGTTTAGCAAGGGATTCTGCTGCCTCTGGAGCAATTATAAAGTCACATATCGTTAATCTCTGTAAATTCAAGCCTGCAATTCCAGCATAGAGTGAACTGATGATATTAAAACTCAATATATCGGAACCAAGATTTACACCAGAAATATCCAGTTCACACATTAACCTTAGTCCTGAAAAAAAACCACTTGTGATATTCTTAGATCTTTCAATATTTAGGCGATGCAAACACGTATTCTGATTTAGATCCGTAATTTCACAATCTCCATCAAGTACACAATTGTCAAGTACAATGGATGTAATTGTGGTATTGGTACACAGCATACACATTAACAGTCTCACTTCTATAGGAACTGAATTCATTACTACTATTTCAATAGATGTGTTACATTGTAGCCCTTCCATTGCACTACGGCAGATTAGTTGATACCTGTACAAATCTTGTATCTCGTGATGTTCACATAGTGATAAGTATTTCAATTTATTATTACACAGTAATATTTTTAATATAGAAGGATCGTTAGAAAATTCACTAGGAGAAACTGTGAGAGTTTTAATTGTTTTATTAATTCTAAATCCCTCTACTAATGCTTCCATACCATCACAACCTATATTGTTATTGCCAGATATATCCAATGATTGTAAGCTTTTACTGTCTTTTAACAAGTTTCCAAGAATCAAATAGCTGGATGATACTAGACCACATTCACTTAATGATATTTCACATATACAGTGATGATTTAAGCTGCAAATCAATTTGTGGATACATTGAGATTCTAAATCACATTCACAAATAGTTACTTCTTTAATACAGCTCATGTCACACTTGGAACTAACAAAACTCACAAACTTAGAGGCACACTGCATGTCAAACATGCAATATTTTATGGAAAATGTTTGAAGCACTGGTAGGCTCTTTGAAAAAACATACTCCATGGCAACAAAGTCCATGGGACTAACTGACATATAAAATAAATTGAATTTTGATGTTTTTAACACTGTGTTTAAAACTTCATCACAGACAGACTTTAACTGTGATTCAAATGCACACTGATATAAGAAGGTATCACTTTTTACCTTGTGAACCAAAGATTTTATAAGTATAGTTAATGCTTCTGTAACTGCTGTTTGTGTGTTTTTTACAACACCAAAATAAAACAGCCATACTTGTGCTAGCTCTGCTAAGAATGCACACTTTTTAAATAATTTTCTCTGTCCAGTGCATGGCAAACTGGCTATATAAACTGCTGCTAAATATTCTTGCAAAGTCAAATGAAGAAAACTGTATATCTTGTGTAGACCACACCTGTTACTAGCACGCTCGATATTGACAAAACCTAGAAAAAAAGAGTCGTCTGTAATTTCTGTAGGACAAGCAGATGACATTTCCGACTGATTTACAACTTGCTCTGATTTAATAGTCATTTCATATGCTAATTTACACAACTTCTTAAAGTTTATTTTTTCATTACCTGGTACATCATCAAATGATCGTATGAAAACTTCTTGTCCAGTTCGACGAAGAGTTCGTAAAATCAAGGATTTTGTAAATTCAAAGTACACCTCTGACTCGGTGGTTGGAAAATTTCCTTTAAAGTCTTGGAACAAATAACATATCATAGCTGCATGTACCGGAAGATAACACATGTGAAGTAAATTTGGATGCAAATCAAAATGAGATCTAATTTCGGATACAATACTATCTGTTGAAGTACTCATTTCAAAGGGGTAGTTGCTGATAAAATGAAATATTTGATCATAATTAAAACCAATTACTTCTATGCGTTTAGTTAAAATGTCAGAGTCTGTTAATCTGCTGCTGGCTACTGGACGTGATGCTACCATAATCATAGCCTCGGGCAAACTGTTCTTATGTGTTAATTCGTAGACTATGGAATCAGTTGCATCCCTCCTCCGATATTCATCTAGGCCATCTAGAACGATACACAAACCTTTACCTAGTGTTTTCTTGCATTCTGTAGCAACCCTGCTGCTCATTTCAGAATCACAATAAATAAAGTCCAAAAGATCTGATAAAATTTTGTCACTTCCAACTACTTGTAGCAGTCTTAAAGGAACTAGAAAAACTAACTTTGCTCCCTTCAAAGTGCCTTCCTTGACAGCCCAGTCTCTGACTACCTTGTGAACTAGTGTGGTCTTGCCACTACCTGGACGTCCTTCTACTAACACAAGTGATCCACTCTGATACTGACCAAAGACCTTCTCATACTCTATTTTCTCTTTACTCTCTACAATGTCATCTATATTTCCTCGGATGGTGTAGGAATACTTGTTTGATTGCATTTTGGTTTGTTTAATAAGAACAAGGTTCGTAAAAGTGTTGGTAATAACTGGAGGCCAGCTGTCTTTGGGTACTTCTCTCTGGCACGCATACTTCAACAAGAGAATCTTTTTTTCTTGAGAGTATATAATTTTCACTTTCGTTCCCTGACTCACAAGTTTTTCTTTTCCCCTCTCTACAGCACATGTGTACTGTCCCTCCATTCCCTGGTGTGCATGTCTGATGACCAGTATGTCTGCACATGTTCCACAGTAATCCTCGCCATCACTCAGACACTCGCTATCCTTCATCCACTGATAGGACACGCCCTCACTTATACTAGCACGCACCTCTAATAATGTGGACTTTCCATCGCTTACCTCACAGTCACCTGACACATACTTCATATATAAATTCATTGGATTATTGGACTCAGATGGAGATTGCTTAGTAAGTGGGGCATTGGCAGCACTAATAGATATTTCATGTACTCCTACTAAAGGGCCTGTAAGACACTCATTCAAGTTGTGCAGTGTAGGCTGAAGAGCATGCTCGTGGTTTCCCATCACCCACTCGTATATCACTTCATTGAGTTTAAGAATGCTATTGCCTTTGCGTTCACAATCTTTCATTACATTTCTAGGTAAAATTAGTGCAATACCTATTTCATTCCATTTATATGCTACTGGAGCTAGCTTTTTCATTAAAGCAGGAATATCTTTAGCTGACAATACGTCACAAGTTTGTGATGACCCAGTAAAGGACCTCAACAAAGTAATTTCAGCACACAATGAATGTAAGTTAAGTTCAGACAATACCTCAATAAATGTAGAGTATGCTTGGTCCTTGCTCTCCACCTTCTCCCCCACTTGGCGTAGGAGGTACCTGGCTATTACTTGAGAGTTCACCCCACCACTGAGTGAGGTGATGATTTTGCAAACGTCTTTAGAAATGACCAGACGTTCGCTCAGTTTTTGAGCAAGTTGGATCCAAATCTTTGTGTCGCACAATTCACGGGACAGTATCTTTTCCAACTCTGCATAGTGTACGTGACAAGATGAGGCCGCGGGTGTAGCCATGATTTCTTGATCTTCTATTAGCAGCGGTAAGTTATAACACTGAAGCTGAATGCATATAAAATCAACTTGGTAACACGCCCATACACCTGCCACATTATACAGTACAGGGAAAGACGTACATATATGTGACCGTCCACACAATTCTAGAATGGCTCAGGCCACGAAGTGGCTGCCAGCTATTCTGGATTATATGAAGAAGGTGAAGTTGAACATATCAACGTGTTTGGCCAGTTTTCCTACTCGAACAGCTAATTATTTGTCGCTTA